>ENA-OQIC01000001-OQIC01000001.1-human-gut-metagenome-genome-assembly--contig:-NODE-1-length-116053-cov-2.996170_pt1 | contig 116053 bp, 133 predicted proteins | sample MGYA00242572_ERZ504736 | MGnify/ENA primary metagenome ERZ504736 (study PRJEB26092, sample SAMD00036201) | human gut metagenome | host: Homo sapiens | study: EMG produced TPA metagenomics assembly of...
GCTTATTAGCTTCAGACAAAATTGGCAAACAACAAGGTCACAAACAAAATTAAGAACACACACAAATTATATCCGAAAGTACCATATTCCGGAGTGAAGAGAGAGAGTAACGTTACCACCAACATAATAACGGTAACCACTTCTACCGTAAACATAATCGGGTTCTTTATCATCATTCGCGGATTCAACTTCACAAACGACTGCCTGATACTTTCTATTACTTGCTCCTTTTGAAACATAGAAGCTGACATCTTATTTTTCATAACTTTATTATCCTGCTATTCTTATAAACTTAAATGTTCGGCGATTGTACTCAACGCATGTACAGGGAAGAAAGACAAAGCTGCAACAATGAAAATGACGGCAAAAGTCATTACTGCAAAAGTCACAGTATCCGTTTTCAAGGTACCGGCACTCTCGGGAATAAACTTTTTTTGAGCCAATAGTCCTGCAATGGCTACCTGTCCGACGATCGGAATAAACCGACTCAGGATAAGTACAATGCCACATGTCCAGTTCCAGAAATATGTATTATCACCCAGTCCCTCGAAACCCGAACCATTGTTGGCAGCCGATGAGGTGTATTCGTAAAGCTGCTCGCTGAGACCATGAAATCCGAGATTGTTCAGCCATCCGCCCTCACTCTCCACAAAATCGGGGTGATGTGTATAGACGTAACTTGAGATGGCTGTAAATACCAGAATTACAAACGGATGCAACAAAGCGACGAAGGTTGCTATTTTCATTTCCCGGGCTTCTACCTTCTTACCCAGAAATTCCGGCGTACGCCCCACCATCAGTCCGCTGATAAAAACGGCCATGATAATAAAAGTATAATAGTTCAGCCATCCTACACCAACACCGCCAAACCAAGTATTGATCTGCATATTCAGCATCTCGACCATTCCACTGAGCGGCATAGTCGAATCGTGCATCCCATTGACCGAACCATTGGAAGTAACCGTTGTGGTGACACTCCATAGGGCTGTGGCTCCGGCTCCAAGCCGTACCTCTTTTCCTTCCATCGCACCATGATCCTGGGCAATTCCCATTTCGCTGATACGCGGATTACCTCCCATCTCCTGACCGACATTGATAAAGACACCTGCCAGATAAGCAAACAGCATCACTCCAAAGATACTATATCCCAACTTCCTGCGATTGGTATAAAAGCCCAAGGCCAATACCATCGCCATCGGAATGATCAGGATCGACCAACACTCTACCATATTAGTCAGATAGGTAGGATTCTCCAACGGATGCGAAGAATTGACACCAAAATAACCACCACCATTGGTTCCTAATTGTTTAATGGGAACAATCGCAGCCGTAGGTCCCTGGGATACCATCTGCTCCTGTCCTTCGAGTGTAGTCAGTTGCATCCGACCGTCAAAGCCCATCGGTGTTCCCTGCAAAATCAGAATGAAACCTACCACCAATGAAAGCGGTAACAGAATACGTGTGCAACTGATCACCAGAAAGTGCCAAAAGTTACCAATCGTTTGAGTGCTCTTGGCAGCCATACTTTTCATAACTCCGGCCATGGCAGCCATTCCTGTGGCAGCAGTGATAAACTGGAACAGCATGATGACAAACAATTGAGTGAAATAAGTCAGACCACTCTCACCGCTGTAGTGTTGCAAATTACAGTTTACCATAAAACTGATGCAAGTATTGAATGCCTGGTCAGGTGTTTGAGCCCCGTTTCCGTCGGGATTGAGCGGAAGCCAACCTTGCGATACCAGTAACACCATTCCCCATACAAACCAAAATGCATTCAGGATCAGTAACGCCTTGAGGAACTGTTTCCAGTTCATCTCCTCCTGCGGATTAATACCACATATCTTATAAATCACTCGCTCTATAGGCGCCATGAAGTCCGACCAAGTCTTCTCTCCCTTATAAACCCGGGCTATGTAACGTCCCAACGGATAAGCTAATACCACCATCAGGACAATCTGCACCGCCACTCCTAAAATTTCTGTATTCATTGCTTTATTTTCAAATTAAAACTTCTCTGGACGAATGAGCACATACGTCAAATAACTGAAAAGTATGATACCTACTACAAATAGTGTTGTGTACATAAAATAAATTCTCCTCTCTAAATTGTTTCAAACCAGTCAACGCATTTCCAAAATAGCCAGAAGCAGGCAAACCCGCTCAACAGGCAGAAAATAAATGAAACTGTTATTCCCATGTTTTTACCTTTTAATTAAAATGTTTATACTTATGTTTTTTACCTGTAACTCTTCATGCCAAATGCGTGCCAGAAACAGTCAAGGATAAGATAAGTCACTATCATACAGAGATATAAAACAAATAGGGTATCTTCGTCTTGTACGAAGATACCCTATCATTATGAAAAGGTTCGTTTTATTTTGAAAAGGAAAGAAGCATAAAACTCAGGCAACGATATTCACGCGCGACTCAGAGCTTATATTCTTCTATTTTTCGGTATAAAGTAGTCAATCCGATTTTCAGTAAACGTGCTGCTTCTGTTTTATTGCCTTTAGTATACTCCAATACCCTCGCTATATGCCTGCGTTCCATAGCCGAAAGTTCAAAGCTGCCCGGCATTCCTTCGTCGGATTTCTCGTAGTGGCTGTTCTGTATTTCCAACGGGAGATCGTCTACATCCAGACGGTCGCCCTCACAAACGATCAGGCTGCGTTCGATTACATTACGTAATTCGCGGATATTTCCTTTCCAGGGTTGTTGGCATAAGGCCTCCAGATAAGCGGGAGCAATCCTATTGACCGGATGTGAAAGTTTTTCGGAGAAGGAACGGACAAACGATTCAGCCAGTATCTTAATATCTCCCGTACGTTCACGCAAAGGCGGAAGATGTACCTGAAACACGGAGAGCCGATAGAACAGATCTTCACGAAAACGTCCCGCAGCTATCTCGGCAGGTAAATTACGGTTTGTAGCAGCAATGATACGCACATCAATGTGGGTCGGCTTCGTGTCACCTATCTTGATGTATTCGCCGGTTTCGAGGATACGCAACAGCTTGGCTTGCAACTCAAAAGCCATCTCACCGATTTCATCCAAAAAGATTGTTCCGTTATTGGCTTCTTCAAAAAGTCCCTTCTTATCTTTCAACGCACCGGTAAAGGAACCCGCCTTATGCCCGAACATCTCGCTCTCCAGCAACTCTTTACTAAACGAAGAGCAGTTAACTGCCACAAAGTTTTGCCGGGCACGCTTACTACTATAATGTATGGACTGGGCAAACACCTCTTTTCCGGTTCCCGTCTCACCCGTCAGCAATACAGGTACATCAGTCACCGATACCTTACGGGCTAACGAAACCGCTTCTTTCAATGCTTTCGATTCACCGAGTATGGAATCGAACGAATACATCAGTCCCATCTTCTTCTCCAGTTTGTCCAGGCGGATATTCATCCGTGCCTTTTCTACAGCGCGACTGATCAGGGGAATAATTTTATTGTTATCATCCCCTTTCGTTATGTAATCGAAAGCTCCGTTCTTGATTGCCTGCACACCATCAGGTATGTTTCCATGTGCCGTCAGCAGAATAATCTCTACTCCCGGAGATTTTTTCTTCATCTCCGTCACCAGATCCACCCCGTTTCCATCCGGCAGAAATACATCACACAAAGCCACGTCGGGCATTTGAAGTTCCAATTGTCTGAGTGCTGTCTTACAATCGCCGGCCTGACACACTTCGTAACCTTCAAGTTCCATCATACGTGCCAGCAGACCACGAATCTGCACTTCGTCATCAATAATCAGAATTTTACTCATATCTGATAAGTTAAAATGTGAATGGTAAAAAACAGGGTGTGCAAATATAATGGTTTTCTGCTACAACGCAAATGATCGGACTGCTGAAAAATAAAATTCCGAATGGCATGTCTTTTGAACTTTTATTCATGACTCAGCGCCCGATAATCTTCCCTACCCCTTTTCTGATCACTCAGAAGCGGTTTTAAACGGGTAAGGAATCATCTGAACAGGCAAATGCCACCTTTCATTTTGATAAAACAAACTAAAATGAAAAGGAGACAGATAAGAAAAAAGAATCGTATAACTAAAAAAATAGAGAAATGAAAATCTACAAATTCGGTAAGATTCCCACAGGCTCAGTACAGGAAATGAAAGGAATGCTCCGCCTGATTGACAACAGTATCCCCCAAATAATCGTTCTGTCCGCCACTACAGAGACTACGGAACGTCTGGCCGGAATAGCTGCCCATCTTTTCAACAGAGATACAGAACAGGCGCATGACGAGATAAGCAGGCTTGAATTCAGGTTTATCGATTTCGCCAACGAACTATTCAATGACGAATCGATCAAGCAACAGGCGTCGATTCCATCATCGATCGTTTCCGGACTCTATGGAACTTTACCCGCCAACGTTTTACATCTGTCGACGAGAAAGACATACTGGCGCAGGGAGAATTTATCAGCAGTATGCTAGTCAGCCTCTATCTGAAAGAGCAGGGAATCAACAACCGACTACTCAACAGCCTCGACTTCATGCGACTGGCTCCGGAAGAAGAACCGGACATGGAATACATCGGTACAAAGCTACACTTGCTCTTGGCAGAGCATAAGTCGACCAATGTATTTCTTACTCAAGGACATCTTTGCCGGAATGCTTACAACGAAACCTGTTACTTGAAACAAGGCGGAGATGATGTTTCAGCCACACTGATCGGAGCCGCTCTTCAGGCACAAGAAGTATGTCTGTGGACAGACAGCAAAGAGTTGCACCGTTGTGACCCGCGCTTTGTGAAGCATCCGGCAATGGTGAAGCAGCTCAGTTTCGACGAAGCCGAACAACTGGCCTATTGCGGCTGGACGGGATTCAACCCTCACTGCATCCTGCCCGCAAGAGAAAACAACATACCGATACGTTTGCTATGTTCGATGGAGCCTGCAGAAGGAGGAACTTTGATTTCAAATTCACAAAGCGGAGAAAACATAAAGCCATTACCGCCAGAGACAATATTTATTACATTAAATTCCAATCGAACCGAACGTTACGCCCCTATCTGTTCATCAGCAAAATATTCGATACTTTTGCCAAATACCACACTTCCCTGTGCCTGTTCGCCTCGTCCGGTTCTGATGTATCTGTTGCCATCAACGACAAAGAGCGTTTATCGCATATACTCCACGAACTCTCACGATATGCAGCCACGGTGGTAAAAGACCACATGTGCATCCTTTCGGCCATAGGTAACATGCAGTGGCAATGCGCCGGATTTGAAGCCCGAATCATAAATGCTTTGGCCACCATCCCGATCCGAATGATCTCTTATGGCAGTAATAACAACAATGTTTCACTTGTCATCAGGCAGAAGATAAGAGAGAAGCATTGCAACGACTGAACGACACGCTGTTCGCTCCCTGCCATGCAAATCCTTCTCAGATACATGTTCCGACATTAAAACACAGTTAGCAAAACACTATGGGCCGGCAGTCTTTCCTTTTAATGGGAGATTGAACAACATGGGGATGTTTTGTACCAAAACATCCCCATGTTGTATATAAGAACATCCCCATGTTATCACACACAACATCCCCATGTTTTAATATCTAACATACCTGTATCACTCCACAAACGATAAGGAGATAATAGTATATCTTTTGGTGTAACTGCACTTCCGTAAGTAAGATAACCCATACTTGTTAATTTTTTAAGCTTTTTCATGAACCTTTTTAAGTCGGCAAACGTTTATTTCCATAGGAAACTATTTTAAAACGAAAATATATTCAAATGAAGATTATTATTATTGGAGGCGTAGCAGGAGGAGCTACTACTGCAGCCCGTATCAGACGTTCGGACGAAACAGCGGAAATCATCTTGTTGGAAAAAGGAAAGTACATATCTTATGCCAACTGCGGACTGCCCTATTATATAGGGGACGTTATCGAAGAGCGTGAGAAACTATTCGTACAGACTCCCGAAGCTTTCGGAGTACGTTTCAGGGTAGACGTGCGTACCGAGAATGAAGTTATTTTTATCGACCGGAAGAAAAAGACAGTAACCGTCCGCCTTAAGAGTGAAGACACTTACGAGGAGAGTTATGACAAACTGTTAATATCCACCGGTGCATCTCCTGTACGCCCACCATTACCGGGCATTGACTCAACCGGCATCTTTACTTTGCGGAATGTAGCAGACACCGACCGCATTAAAGCATATGTCAACAATCGGCCTCCCCGCCGGGCTGTCGTGATCGGGGCCGGATTCATCGGACTGGAAATGGCAGAAAACCTGCACGCACTGGGAGCGCAAGTATCTATTGTCGAGATGGGCAACCAGGTGATGGCACCTATTGACTTTTCAATGGCAGCACTGGTTCATCAACATTTGATGGAGAAGGGTGTCAACTTATACCTGGAGCAAGCTGTCGCATCGTTTGAGCAAGCAGGCAAAGAAGTGAAGGTAGTCTTCAAGAACGGACAATCCATCCTGGCGGATATCGTGATTCTATCTATCGGCGTGCGCCCGGAGACAACGCTGGCAAGAGCTGCCGAACTTACGATCGGTGAAGCGGGAGGTATCGCAGTAAATGATTATTTGCAGACTTCCGACGAATCGATCTATGCCATCGGTGATGCCATTGAATTCCGCCATCCCATTACGGGCAAACCTTGGCTGAACTATCTTGCCGGACCCGCTAACCGACAGGGACGTATTGTTGCCGACAACCTGCTGGGTGCACAGATTCCTTATGAAGGAGCCATCGGTACCTCCATCGCAAAAGTATTTGACATGACAGTAGCCTCAACCGGACTTCCGGGAAAGCGGTTAAAGCAGGCGGGCATTGTATATGCATCTTCAACCACTCATCCGGCCTCGCATGCAGGATACTATCCGGACGCTATGCCGATGAGTATCAAAATAACCTTCGATCCCCAAACAGGCAAGTTGTATGGCGGTCAAATTGTGGGGTATGATGGCGTGGACAAACGAATTGACGAACTTTCTCTTGTCATCAAACACGAGGGAACGATCTATGACCTGATGAAAGTGGAGCAGGCGTATGCGCCTCCTTTCTCTTCGGCAAAGGACCCCGTAGCCATCGCCGGTTATGTAGCCGAAAACATCATCCTCGGCAGAGTAAAACCCGTATACTGGCGCGACCTGAGAGATATCGAACTGAAAGATGTGTTCCTGCTGGATGTGCGTACACCGGACGAATTTGCATTGGGTTCACTGCCCGGAGCAGTAAATATACCATTGGATGAAATACGTGACCGTATTGCTGAACTTCCTTCGAACAAGCCAATCTACACCTTCTGCGCCGTAGGGCTGAGAGGATATCTTGCTTACCGCATCCTGATCCAGCACGGTTTCAAAGAAGTATATAACCTCTCCGGCGGATTGAAGACCTATCGTGCTGCTACCGCTCCCATCATCTTGCACGAAAATGAAGAAACAGACGACACGCCTTCTGCGCAAGACAGCCCGGCGAAACCTTCTGTGACAGCTGAGGCACCCCAAACTACAACGGCTGCAAATCCTAAGACAATCCGGGTGGATGCCTGCGGATTACAATGTCCGGGCCCGTCCTAAAGATGAAGAAAACAATGGATACGCTTGTTCCGGGCGAGAGAGTTGAAATTGTGGCTACAGACCCGGGATTCTCGCGGGATGCTGCCGCATGGTGCAACTCTACCGGAAATAAATTTATCTCCAAGGATAGTACCGGAGGGAAATCGGTAGTAGTCATTGAGAAAGGCGAACCCCAGGCTTGTAACCTGACTACGACATGTGACAGCAAAGGTAAAACTCTGATTATGTTCAGTGACGACTTGGACAAGGCACTTGCCACTTTCGTCCTGGCCAACGGCGCAGCTGCCACCGGACAAAAAGTAACTATCTTCTTTACTTTCTGGGGGCTGAATGTGATTAAGAAATTGCATAAGCCCAAAGTGGAGAAAGACATTTTCGGCAAGATGTTTGGTACAATGCTCCCATCCAGTTCGCTGAAACTGAAACTTTCTAAAATGAGCATGGGAGGTATGGGTGGAAAGATGATGCGATACATCATGCACCGGAAAGGCATCGACTCACTGGAATCCCTGCGGCAGCAGGCTCTGGAGAACGGGGTGGAGTTTATTGCTTGCCAAATGTCGATGGATGTGATGGGAGTAAAACGTGAAGAGTTGCTTGATGAAGTTACGGTAGGCGGAGTAGCCACTTATATGGAACGTGCCGATAATGCTAACATCAATCTGTTTATTTAATAAGGAAGTATGAATACAATATGTAAGATGCGCGATATCTACAAAGCACTCTCCATTTTCGAAACGGCATTTGAAAAGGTGTATGGAATATCGCTGAACGAAGCAATGGTGCTATGTGCGTTGCGCGAAGCCGGAAAGGAAATTACCTCGACTGCTATAGCCGAACGAACGGAAATGGCTCCGTCGCATACGTCGAAAGTCATCCGTGCGGTAGAAGATAAAGGACTCATCCGACGGGCATTGGGTGAAGTAGACAAACGCCAGATGTACTTCAGCCTCACAGAGGCAGGCAAGAAGCGTTTAAACGAACTGGATCTGGACAAAGTAAAGATACCGGAAATGTTAAAACCACTGATATAAGTTTGTAACATCAGAGGTCACCACAGGTTACACAGATTATCACAGATCACCCATACAGACAGTTATCCATTTGACCTTCATCTGTACAGGTTTGTGTAATCTGTGGTGAAAACACCTCTGTAACTTTTCTATTCATCTACAAAGGGGTAAGAATGGGATCACTCTTCCAACCACTTCTTTATCAATCCGATGGCTTCTTCTTTCTCTTTTTGAGGCAAAGTGCCGATACGGGCCATGTGGCTACCCTTCGGCTGTACAAACACATGAATATTCTTTTTTCCCTTCAGCCAGGTGACTCCAGCTGCTGTCCACGGATCATACTGCCCATAAATAAAAATCATTTTCGGATCATTCTCTTTCAAAAACGGGTTATCTTGTAACTCAGAGTCTCGTCAAATTCCATATCTGCAAGCTCTTCGGGGATCATCAAACGGCGAAGATAATCTTTACTTGTTCCAATTGAAAGATACTCCCGGAACGGACGAATATCATATCCATAATATCCCAATTCACGTGCCGCCTGGACAAAGAACGGAGTATTAGATCCCTCTTTCACAAAATAGGACGGTGCACTGATAGCAACCAAATGATCGAACAGCTCCTTGTCTGAAGCAGAAACTGACGGAATCCGGCTGACCGGAATACCCCACTGCCAAAGTGAAAAAGAATACTCAAGCACCGTATAATCATAAATGTCCTCTACAGGCGCACGGAACTGCAACTTCCTCACCGAACAGTATTTTTTAAAGTGAGGCAGTAAAGCAGCTTTACGCTTCAATACCTCCATCTGGAAATCTTCCACCTTTTGACGATCATCGGGCATAGCTACTGTTCGCAGAAAAGGCTCATGACGCCCATCTTCGACCGAACGGCAAAGTGGAGCCACATAAGGAACCGTAATATCTATATCATCCGGAAAGTAAGTACGATAAAGCATCGCTGTCTGTCCTCCTTTACTGATTCCGGTAGCAATCCATTTTCCCGGATAAATGGAACGAAAAGCCTCACGAATAGCATGCAGATCCCTGGCAGAATTCCAGGCTGTCAGATACTTCCAGTCTTTCGGTTTAGGGGTCGATTCAAGGAAATAGCGATGTTCTACTGCAATGATATTGGTATTGAACAGCTTAGACAGTTCCTCGTAATATCCAGGATTCAGGGAACGAGCAGCTCCGTAGCCTTCAGTTACCATCAGTGTCGGCCGGTCATATCCCACATGCGCAACGATAACCCGCTGGCTGAAAGATCCTTTTTCGGGATGACTATGATCTAATGGCTGTTTGAAACGTAACAAATACTTTTCCGCAAAGAGAGAGGTCTCTAACGATTGGGTACGGATGATAAAGGTAATTGTATTCAACTTCGTCAGCAAATCCGACTTTGCTGATAAAGGAAGAGTTATGGACAGCAAAAGAATGAAAAGGGAAAGTGTCTGCCAGATGCGTAGGTTCTTCATATTTATTTCGGTTTTAATTTTGTACAAAGATAGATCTTTCACCAAAGCCTCCAAGTAATCATACTGCATTTTAACATTATTCTTTGCGAACCTTTTAACAAGAGTCTTGTTATTTTCTGCAAACGCCTTAAGGTACCAGGGCAAGATTTTTTTAATTAACCTAAACATTATAAAGATATGAAGAGATTAATTCCCATCTTATTGGCGGTCTTTGCATTCGCAGCCTGCGAAAAAGACCCTGACATGGACAAATTGGACAATGACTATTTGGTTTACACCAACTACGACAAGAAAGCTGACTTCAAACAATTCAGCACGTACTACATCCCTGACAGTGTTCTCGTCATCGGAGATAAAAAAGATCCGGAATACTGGAAAGGTGAAGCAGCAGAAGCTATCATCAATGCGTACAAAGAAAACCTGAATAGCAAAGGTTTTACATATACAGACAATAAAGATGCTGCCGACCTGGGTATACAGGTAAGTTACGTTCAAAGTACTTATTACTTCACCGATTACGGACAACCTGAGTGGTGGTGGAACTATCCCGGATACTGGGATGCACCTTACTGGGGTAATTGGGGCGGCTGGTATTATCCGTATGTTGTAAACTATAGCATTACAACCAACTCATTCCTTACTGAGATTATGAACCTGAAAGCTCCTGAGGGTGAAAAACAAAAACTCCCCGTTTTGTGGAGCAGCTTCCTGAGCGGACCTGCAAGCTATTCCGGTAAAGTGAACCAAACTCTGGTTGTTCGCGCAATCAATCAGTCGTTTGCACAGTCACCCTATCTCACTAACAAATAATTTAATCAAGAACCGTTATGAAAACAATGAAATATATTTCTCTTAGAGTACTGGCCATAGCGGCCCTTGCTCTGGCCTTTGCCATGCCGGCCAAGGCACAGTTATCAGATAATGGATACGCTAACGTGGACTGGCAGTTCAACGCACCACTGAAGAATCACTTTGCCGATAAAGCCAGCGGATGGGGTATGAACTTCGAAGGCGGTTACTTTGTAACTCCTAATCTCGGACTCGGACTCTTTATGAATTACAGCAGTAACCACGAATACTTCCCACGCGCAACTTTCCCTGTTGGCGAAGGAACCGTGAATACTGACCAGCAACATACCATCTTCCAGTTACCTTTTGGTGCCGCTGCACGTTATCAAATGAATCGTGGCGGAGCATGGCAACCTTATTTCGGTGTCAAGCTGGGTGCCAATTATGCGAAAGTACGTTCTAACTACAATATGTTCGAAACCCGCGATAATACTTGGGGATTCTACGTATCACCGGAAATCGGTCTTAACGTATACCCTTGGGCTTACGGTCCGGGTCTGCATATCGCCGTTTACTACAGCTATGCTACCAACAAGGCCAATGTGCTGACTTACAATGTAGACAAGCTGAACAACTTCGGCTTCAGGGTAGGTCTTGCCTTCTAAAAGAGCAGAGGTACCTGACTATATATACAAAAGAGGCTGTTATATCACATGACAGCCTCTTCCTTTTTAAAAGCAATACATAGTATGCTTGCCTTTCATTTGACAACTTTATCAATCACTATTTATCTAAATAAAGGCCAATTGGAATCTTCTATATGGGCTTCTTTCATAATCGCTTTCAATTCATCCGCTTTCTCGGGATATTGATTCAGCACATTGTACTTCTCCGACGGATCAGAAGCCAGGTTGTATAATTCGTAATAGGGCTTATTTCCCCGTATATTCATGTGAACAAGCTTCCAGTCACCTTTGCGGACTGCCTGACGCCCATTCATCTCAAGAAATTCGAAATAAAGATATTCATGTTCTTTCTGTCCTTTACGGTTTTGTAACAGAGGAAGTATACTGACACCATCCATATTCCGGGTATCCGCTTTCGGATTCAACACTTCCCTGAAAGTGGGCATTAAGTCCCAGAATGAACACATGAAATCGGTTTCCGTACTGGGTTGTACGTGTCCGGGCCACGATATGATCATGGGTACACGGATACCACCTTCGTACACGTCACGTTTATACCCGCGCCATATGCCATTACTGTTGAAAAAGTCCGGATCGGCACCACCCTCCATATGAGGACCATTATCACTCGAAAAGATGATAATGGTATTATCGTATACTCCCATATCTTTCAACTTCTGCACAATCTGCCCTACATATACATCCAACCGATAGACCATTGCAGCAAATGTAGCGTGCGGATAGAACTGAGTACAATATCCTCCTTTACGGAAAGCAGGACTTCCGGGCTCCACTCCACGATAAGGCTTCTCGGGGTACTTCCCACGAAACTTCTTAATAATACTATCTTCAGGTACTATCAGTTCGGCATGCGGAATAATGGTAGGATACCACATAAAGAAAGGTTGATCTTTCTCCTTAGCTGCTTCATCCAGAAAAGCCAATGCCTTAGAGTGAATCAGGTCCTGCGAATAAGTACCCTTCCCATATTGCACATTGAGATTATTGTCCGGCAAATCTACCCGTTTATCGTTGTCCCACAAATGATCGGGATAATAGCTGTGTGCCAGCAACTGGCAATTATATCCATAAAACTGATCGATTCCCTGTTTGTAAGGGTCCCCCGCGGAACCGATATAGCCAAGCCCCCATTTACCAAAGGCACCTGTACGATAACCGGCATTACGGAAATCATTGAAAATAGTCTGTGAGTTTTCCGGCAATGGGAATTGTCCTTCCGGAGCAAGCTCTTTATTTCCACGGATAGCCGTATGCCCGCTATGGGTTCCGGTTATCAGACACGAACGTGAGGGAGCACTAACCGTTGTTCCCGAATAACATTGGGTAAAACGCATTCCGTTCTGTGCCAACCGGTCGATATTAGGAGTCTCAAACTTTTCCTGCCCATAACAGCTTAAGTCTCCGTATCCCAAATCGTCAGCCAATATGAAAACGACATTCGGACGGGTTTGTTCCTTTGCTTTCTTCTGCCGGGCCAACGCCTGCTGTGTAGAAGCCATTCCCACGAGCAGTGCACTTCCGAGTAATAATTTCTGATTCATAATGTTCATTTAAAGTTTCAAAACAAAAAGAAGAGAATGTTTCAAAAGCCTCCTTACCACAGATCACTCAGATTATAACAGACTATCCATGCGGATAACCTATATCTTACTATTTCATCCGTGTAATCTGTGGTGCCTTTGACACATTCCCTTCTTCTCAAAATTTAATTAAAAAGAACGGCTACAGATCCTTTTATTCCCATCCCGGGTTTTGTGTCAAGTTAGGATTAAGAGCTATTTCTTCTAACGGAACCTGATAGAGATAATATTTCTCCAGCCAGCCTTTTCCTTCCTTCAACGGATCGTTGATAGATAGATATACCCTTCGGTCATCGATCCGTTCGCCCCGTCTGAAGTTCCGGTCATTTCGTTAAGCAACGTCAGTGAGCTGAGTTCCGTCTTTGAAATCCACATACCTTTCTGCTGCATATTGACGAACCAAGGAGCCATTCTCCAGCGACGTACATCATAAATCCAAATCCTTCGCCCATCAATTCGATAATACGTTCACGACGGATTTCCCATAATACCGGATCAACGAGTATGCGTTATCATTTCCTTTCGGATAATATTTTCCACGTTTCGAGTCAAAGTTACCATCAATCTGGGCTACTACCATATCGGCTACACCGGCACGTTTACGCAACTTGTTGATCGTCTCGTCGGCAATGGTTTGTGTAAATTGATTCGTTTCGAACATAGCCTCTGCATAGTTCAACAAGACCTCTTCAATTTTAAAGACAGGTTTGTCGGCAGTATTCACCTGGGCATTATTATAGTTTTCCTCCCAATTATCCCAGTTCTTCCATACATAATATCCCGAACGGGAAGCTACATAGCATGCGGTCCATATTTCTTTCCTTCAATTGTGTATTGTGCGCCCCCTTGCAGGTTAGGAACACGACGTACCAATGAAGCACTCCAGTTTTGTCCCGGCAAGCGCTTCATGCCAATACCCGGATTACTGCACGACTCGTTAGCTCCCATGATATCAATATATTCGCGATCGGCAGGATCACTGGTATAAGACCATGTGGAATAATCCCCCTTACCATCTTTTACCTTATAAGGCGGCATGATGGTGTGATACATACGCGGGTCACGATTGCGGAAAGTAGCATAAATATCCTTATCTCCCTGATATTGGTCTGAATGGGAAATAGTCTTGCCATCCTTACACAAATACAAGTCTACCGTTCCCTGATGCATTTCTATATCATGTGAAGAGGTGTGTTCATAATAGCACGAATGTCCGGGTTTAATGGTTTCCAGCCACTGCTGATACAGAATGACTCCCTGTACCTTACTCAGATCCTCTGTTGTCCACATTTCACCATATCCGGCTGCCGGCTGTCCGTCGGTACCATAATATAATGTAGGATAATCCGCCATCAACAGCTTCGATACACGGATACATTCATCGAAGTATTTGTCATAACTACCCAATTCATGATATTTGCGCCAGGTTGCTTCGCGAAGTGTGAAACGTGAAAGAGCCGCACGTACACAATCACGGTTGATAGTATTCGAACCGTCCTTTTTCTCGTAAACGGACGCATCACCGATATTTTGTTCGGCCCATTGCAAGCGCTCCAGGACTTATCAGCCACTTCCAGACGAGGCATCCGCGTTCCGTAAGCTTCTTCAGAGGTTTCGTCCAGTGGTTTATCGATCCAAGGCACATCACCGAAACGGTCTATCAACTCCATATACCAAAATGAGTGGAAGAAATATCCAACAGCTTTCCAATGATTCTTTTCAGCTTCTGTCATATCAGAATCATCCACATGCGAAAGCATCAGGTTGATACGGCGAATGAATGTAGAGAAGTTCCATCCATTACCCGACGTAGCATTGGTCACTGTCTGAAACGCATATTTATTCTGACTGCTGGCTCCACGCTGATTCAGGTATCCGGCATACACATCACCCATATAGTGAGAGTTACGCCCGATTGCCGTTGTAGAAGTGGCGATATTCGTATTAGAGAACATTTCATAACATGGCCACATAAAGGCCTTAAAATTGTCATACGACTTGAATGCATTTTCTTCCGTCAGGCTGGTTACAGGATATTTCTCAAGGAAGCTATCGTTGCATCCCGCCAGTATCATCCTGTAAAGAGGGTTAAAAACAATAATATCTTTTTCATATTCATGTATCAGATTAGAGTTTATAATGTGATATTTATACCGAACGAAACTGTACGGAATGCCGGATAGTTCCATTCTATTCTCTCCGGGTCGATACCCGAAGGCAAAGAGGTGAAAGTAGCTACGTTTTCAACACTGACAAACGCCTTCATTTGTGAAAGGAAGATCTGAGACAACCACTTCTTTGGTAAATTGTAAGACAAAGTGATGTTCTTAATACGGAGATAAGAAGCATCAGACAAGTATTTGTCGCTCTGACGGAGGTTTGAACCGGAATTACCTCGGTTACCATACAGACGGGGATACTTCGCATTCGGATTGACTGCCGTCCAGTCACCGTTGTCGGGATCTTTAGGCATCCAGTAATCACTCAAACCGTCAAACAACGGAATGAAGTTATCACCATTCATCGGGAAAGTCAAGACATTCGAAATCCAGTAATCACGCTTTCCTGTTCCCTGAAGGATAACATTGAGGTCGAAACCGGCATAGTTAGCTCCCAGATTGATACCATACTGATAACGCGGAGTCGTATTACCGATCACTTTACGGTCACCCGGATTGTCGAATGTATTGTCACCACTGGTAATTACATTAGTAGAACTTTCATCATCACGGAGGTTTTTGAATTTCACATCACCCGGACGTACGTTATAACCATTGATCGAGGTTATTCCCTCTTTCAGTTTCCAGGATGATGTATCTTCGAAATCGTCCACAGAATAATAACCATCGGCTATATATCCCCATATCTCTCCCATCACCTGTCCGGGATAGAAACTGCTCAGCAACTTGGTGGTTGCATTATCATCGTATTTGGTAATTTTCGATTTATAATCCGACAGGTTGAATCCCAAACGATATCCCACCTTACCGATCTGGTCACGCCAGTTCAAGCTCAACTCCCAGCCTCGTGTACGCATATCGGCAGTATTCTGATAAGGAGCACTTGCACCTACGACAGCCGGTAGCTGCACACCCGGAGCAAGCATGCCGTTAGTGTTACGCTGATACCATTCAAATACACCATTCAGGCGATTGTTGAATAAGTTAATATCAAGTCCGACATTGACCGTACCTACTTTCTCCCATGTAAAGTTCTGGCTTACCAAAGCCGGCAACGAGCTGATAGAGGTGACATACGTATTGTCGATAATCCAGGAAGTAGATTTATTGCTGACACTCATTGTCGGAGTGAAAGTATACGGATTCACATTCTGGTTACCGATCACACCATATGATGCGCGAATCTTCAATCCGTCCAACCAGTTACGGGTAGACTCCATAAACTTCTCCTGAGCGATCTGCCAACCGGCTGATACAGAAGGGAAGAAACCGAAACGAGAGCTCTTCGGGAATTTAGAAGAACCGTCATAACGTCCGTTCACTTCCAGCAAATATTTGTCCTGATAATTATAGTTGACTCTAAAGAATCCACCACGTACGGCATATTCACTGTATGAGTCGGTAGCCTTGATGGTTCCGGTTCCCGATCCCATGGCCGGTACGTCTATCACCGCCTGATTGTAAGAATAAGCATCCAATGTTTCCTGATAGCTCGACTCCTGGTTGAATCCTGCCATTACTTTGAAATTATGGTCACCGAATTTTTTACTATATGTAGCGTAAACGTTGATAGCGTTATAATTCGTATGCTGTTTGTACTTTCTCAGATAATCGTCTACAAATGATTTTGAACTTCCTCCCTGAATGGTAGTATAGTCATACTGTCCTGTATACCAGTGGTAATCATAGATGTTTTTATCAAATGTATATTCAAATACAGCTTCCAGTCCCTTTAGTGGTTTCAATATGGATTTCAGGAAGATACGCGGATTGTCATTATTATTGTTTACCGGATTCGACAACAAGATCTGGTTGCGTGGAGTGAACAAAGGAAGATCCTCGTTTGCCAACGTATTGACTGATGCCGGCAGATCTCCTTCCGGATAATATGAAACCAAACGGGTATTATACACACCTCCCATTCCACCGGGTGAAGTCTGTAGACTATGCGCATAGCTCATAGTCACTTCCTGAGTGAACCAGTTAGTTACATCTGCCGAAATAAAGGTATTGATATTCATACGTTCAAACTTATCACGATCGGACACCAATACACCGTCATTCGAAGTATATCCACCCGAAATACGATAACGCAGTTTGTCCGTACCTCCTGAAGCGGAAATATTATGAGTCATCTGGAAACTGGTCTCCATAAAGTTCTTATAAAGATCTTTTTCATTCAAATAGTATGGTACACCGGATTCATCCATATAAATACCGTCTCCCACCGTATTGAAAGCAGAAGGGTTCTTCTGGTATTCACTCAGATATTCCATCCATTTGCTGACACTTGGCGAACCGAGCGACCAATAGGCATCTGAATATCCACAATCCAGATAAGCTTGCAGATAGTCCATCAGCGGAGCCTGTTTAGGCAGATTGACAGCTGTTCCGAAAGCAAAGTTATTGTTGTAATTCAATGAGAACTTAGCAGCACCTTTAGGGCGTTTAGTCGTAACGACAATTACACCACCGGCTGCACGTGCACCATAGATAGCTGCTGAAGCTGCATCCTTCAGTACACTGATTGACTCGATATCTTCGGGGTTTACCATATCGAGGTCACCTTCCACATTATCAATCAATACGAGTGGCTTGATGGTGTTTCCGTATGAACCGTCCGAGTTCTTGACACCCACCGAATAGGCTCCACGAATCTGGAACGACTTACTGGTTCCGGGAGCATTACCTCCATTAGATACAAACAGTCCCGGCACGGCTCCCTGAAGGGCATCAGATGCATTCAAAATAGGACGGTCACCCAGTACCTCATCCATTTTCACAGAAGATACGGCTCCGGTCAGATTCGCTTTCTTCTGCGAACCATAACCTACTACCACTACTTCTTCCAGCGCCTGGGTATCATCCATCATAACCACTTTCAGTGAGGTTTGATTAGTTATCTTAATATTTTGTGTTATGTATCCTATATACGAAATACTGATCACAGCATTAGGATGGACCGAAAGAGAGAATTTACCATTGATATCGGTAATCGTACCATTGGAAGGGTTTCCTTTTTCTAAAACAGTAGCACCAATAATAGGTTCACCGACAGCATCGGTCAGTGTACCGGTAATCTTCCTTGCTTGCTGAACAGCAGCTACAGACTGGTTCTCATAAGTCTCTAAAGACGTAGCGAACACATAGTTCGGAGAGAGCAGGCCGGCAGAAATGCCAAGTCCTATCAGAACTTAAAATGACATGAAAGGATTACTTTTCTTTTTATATTACTTTATCATTTATATTAGGCGGAAAAACAAATCAATAAAAGAATTATTTTATATTATTTTTTAGTATTGTTTATTGTATTTATAAAAAATACAGTTAACTTTGTCTTCGAAAGTTAAATCTAATACAGGTAGAAAAGTAGGATCAAGAGGGTAAACAGACACATATAGAAGTCTTCTCAATTAGTCCTATCCCACTATCTAAAAACCAATTAAATATTAATACTTATGAGAAAATGCTCTCCAATTTCCCCTAACTCCTTTCGGAAAGTCTGATAGAACTTAGAGTAGAGCACTCATTTTACTATTAATTTTAATACTTTTCTCCATCCCTGACTATTCTCAAACTTATTTCTTTACATTTAGAAAGTGAAACCCATATTTATAACCTGAATATCCCGGTGGATCAATAGTACTAAATAGAAATATCAGCATATCAAACATCATGAACCATAGGACGTTATACACAAATTCCTGACGGAGCAACGCTCTATCAGGAATTGATGTATAATAGACCTATATATGTAATGATTACTTTTCTTTCATCGCTTCGTAAATCGTTTCTTGAATTTTTTCCCTAATCTCAAGTTTAGATAATTTGTTCACCCAAGCATCGGGATAGGTACGATTACTAAGAAATACATAAATCAAGCCATTGTCGGGATCTACCCAGCACAAGTTCCTGTAAATCCGGTATGCCCAAAAACAGTAACCGGAACAGAAGCAGCGCACGGACTTTTACTTTCATTCACCACATCCGGCTTATCAAAACCTAAACCGCGACGGCTGATTTTAGACTTTTCGGTAGTGAATAGAGCACAAGTTTCCTTGCTGAGATAACGTCTTCCATCCAACTCACCTCCATTGAGCAACATCTGATAAATACGTCCGACTTCACGAGCATTAGAGAAAAGCCCCGCATTACCCGAAATTCCCCCCTGGAAAGCAGCCGACTCATCATGGACAAATCCCTGCAAAGTAGTCTTACGCAGGAAACGGTCTACTGCAGAAGGTACTACCTCTTTTTTATCGAAGTAACGCAACGGCAGATAGCAGTATGTTCCAATCCCATCGGCTGATAGAACTCTTGCCATAAATATTCATCCATCGGTTTTCCACTAAGTTCTTCTGCAAGCATCTGCAACAAGATAAACCCGACATCACTATAACGATAACTCTTGTCTTTTAACGGTGCTTCGGCTATTTTCTTCCGTATCTCTTCACGGAACGACCGGTTCAACCATAAACTGTCACAAACCTGAAGAGTATAATCACCGTTCTTCTCTTTAGACGCCATCCCCTTATTAAACCGGAATCTTGGATTTCCCCAGGTACGGACACCCAACCGTACCGTATGTAAGGCATCTTTCGACTGCTTGAACAGCGAACCTTTATAGCTTTTCCCGTCAATGGCCTCCTGATAGAAAAGCAGACCGGAAGGTAAGCCAGACTGATGCATGAGCAATTCACGAATGGTCAGGTTCTCTTTATTCGTCTTGCGCAGGAAAGGCAGATAATCTGAAACTTTATCGGTCAGATTGAAACGACCTTTATCATAAAGCTTCATTATGGCCAACAACGTTCCTGTTGTTTTAGACAGAGAAGCCAAATCATAAATATCCGTCGGCTTCACTTTCTCGCTATTTGCATCTGTATGGTATCCGAAGCACCGGTCATACAAAGCTTTGCCATCCTTCATCACCAGAACCTGACAACCGGGATAAGCTCCCTCCTTGATTCCCTCCAAAGCAATCGTGTCGATACGGCGGAGCACTTCCGATTTCATTCCATATTCTTCGGGTACAAAGTGGAAAGGAGTATGCGGAGTAATCGTAACACCCGAACCGGTAGGAAACAATCCGCCAATACTGGCCGACAGTCTTCCATCTGCCGTTGCTTTACCGAAAAGTAAATCAGCCACACGTTCCTGAACGTCGTCACGAGAGGCATGAGCCAATACCACAGCCTCAGCAGCCGATACAGCCCGCTGTATCTGTAACATCGACTTAGCCGGCGTATAGAATACATATATTACAGGAGATTCCGGAGCAAACTTGGCGAAAAACGACTGATAGGGAGCAAGGCGCTGCTCTGTCACAGTAACGATAACACGCCGGTAGGAGCAAGAGAGTCACGCAACTTTTGTTGCTCGGCTTCCGGCAGATCTTTACGCAATTGAAAACGGGCAAATGAAGTATACTTTTTCATTTTGCGGTCAAAAGGCTCAATCTCTTCCGGTTTGCTACATTCAGTATGGCCGCCTCTTTCAGATCGGGATGCAAAGGCAATACATCATTTTTATTATTCAGCACAGTAATTGCAGCCAGATTCAGCCTGCTAATCAAATCACGTGTCTGAGGTGTATTAATACGGGTTCCCAATCCCGATAGTTTCACAAACGGTTTACGTTCCAGCCCCAAAATATATTTGTAAGTGAGTACTTTCCGACATTTTGCATTAATTTCTTCTTCCGGAAGTTCTCCTTTTTCCACCGCTTCCAATACAGCGTCCATTTCTTCTTTCAGCCTGCGGGGAGCCAGCACCATATCATTACCGGCTTGCAAAGCTTGCAAACATACGCTCTTATTACCGGCAACTCCCTTCATAGCAAGGGCATCGGTAAAGATAAGTCCCTTAAATGCCAATTCCTCGGTCAGAAGTCCATAAACCACATTACGGGATAAGGATGAAGGCAAATCACCTATAGGCTCGATGACAGGTACCTGCAAGTGTCCTACCATCATACCACTGACCCCGGCACGAATAGCTTCTTTAAAAGGATACAGTTCAACACTGTCCAGGCGCTCGCGCGTAAATGGTAACACAGGCAGTGCCTTATGAGAATCCACGTCCGTATCACCATGTCCCGGGAAATGCTTGCAGACAGAAAGGACTTTACCACTCTCCAGCCCCGAAGCGTAAGCAATCACCTTATCGGCCACTTTCACCGGATCTTCACCAAACGAACGGGTATTGATGACCGGATTGTCCGGATTGATATTCACATCTGCACCGGAGCAAAATTGACTTGCACTCCCATCTCACGACACTGTCGGGCCATCTCCCGCCCATATTCATAAATCAAACGGTTGTCCTGGATACATCCTAATACCATGTTTCTCGGAAAGACAGGAGTACCACGCAAACGCATGGAAAGCCCCCATTCACCATCGAAGGTAATCAGCAGCGGACAGCGGGCCATCCGTTGCGCTTCGTTGGTCAATGTAGCCTGATTCTGTATCTTTCCGCCGGAAAAAAGTAATCCACCGACTTTATAAGTATGAACCGCATCACGCAACAACTGCATATTACGCTTGGTATGCACGGGCGCAATGGTGTAAATAAACAATTGCCCCACCTTCTCTCTCAGATTCATCCGATTGTAGACAGAATCTACAGTGACGGCACTTTTCGTCCTGGGAAGCCTGATAAAGCAACAAAGGTTCTATAGGAGCAGACATACCGGGAGGAGTATGAAAAACCTCACGGACAGGGGCATCCATAGAAGCAGGAACTTTCGCTCCTACTCCCAAAAGCGCTGATACAACTAAACCAGCCAATAAATATCTTCTTTTCATTTTATATTGTAAAAAGCCATTCACTTCCACTATTCCGGTGTATATAACGACTGATAAATCACTTCCTGGATTGCTTGTCGTATCTTCATGCTGTTCAGCTTTCCATTCCAGGCATCGGGACAAAGACGATTACTCAGGAAGATATAGACCAGGTCGTTCTCCGGATCAACCCAAGCACAAGTACCCGTAAAGCCGGTATGCCCATAAACAGAAGCCGGAGCCGAAGATGCACAGGCATTTGCCTTCGGATCCTTCAGATTAGGTTTGTCATACCCCAGTCCACGATGACTGACAGCTGATTTCTCCGTAGTAAATATACGACAGGTTTCCGGCCGAAGATAGCGTTTTCCATCCAGTTCACCCTCATTCAGAATCATCTGATAGATTTTTCCCAACTCTTGGGCCGTTGAAAACAATCCGGCATTGCCACTTACGCCTCCCATAAAGGCGGCAGCTTCATCATGCACATATCCGCAAAGATCCTGCCGACGTAAGTAATCATTGGCAGCAGTCGGCATAATATCCGCTTTCTTATAACGGTTTAAAGGTTGGAACAATGTATGTTCCAATCCCATAGGCCGATAAAACTCTGAAACTAAATAAGCATCGAGTGTCTTGCCGGTAACGGCTTCCACCACCTGTTGCAACAGGATAAATCCGATATCACTATATACAAAACGTTTACGGTCGAGTTCCGACTGCGCAATACTCTTCATCATCGCAGCTTTAAATTTCTTGTCCAGCCACAATCCATCGGCTATCTGCAACGTATGCCCGGAGGTTTTTGTTGCAGAAACCAATCCTTTCTTAAACTTGAAATCGGAACAGGCATAAGTATATTCTCCCATACGGGTATGGTGCCACTCGTCTACAAATCCTTGTGTAAAAGGGCCGGTCACCGAGTATTCATCGATTGCATCACGATAAAAACGAATATAAGGCACCAGTCCGGATTCATGTAACAACAGTTCCCTGATTGTGATATTCTTTTTGTTCGTAGCCCGCAAAGCAGGCACGTATTTAGAGACAGCATCTGTCAACTCGATCCGTCCCTGATCATAGAGTTTCATCACGGCCAGCAGTGTGGCACTGGTTTTAGTCAATGAAGCGAGATCGAAAAGGTCGGTCGCCCGTACCGGAGTAGTGTCTGTTACAGAGTGAGTGCCGAAACATTTATCATATACCGGTTGTCCATGCCGCAATACCAACACCTGGCATCCGGGAAAGGCTTTCGCCGCCAGCCCGGCAGCTACCACCGAGTCTATCCGGTGGAGTCTGTATGATTTCAAACCATAATCTTCGGGTGCTATACCGCTGGGCTACCGGATATCACATCTACACCGGAACCGGCTGCAAATGTATTGCCGATACGCATGGATAAACGTCCCGTTGCCGAAGCTTTGCCCAATATCACAATCGGCTACATAGCGTTGCAAATCCTCCTCACCGGAATGTGCCAGGACAACAGCAGCCGAACGGGCGGCAGCCTCTTCAAGCGACGCCAGTGCCCGATAGGAAGTAAAGAAAGCGTAGACCACAGGAGCTTGGGGCCTGAACCCGGCAAAAAACGAACGATATTCACCCGCTTCTTTATCCTGCACCGTTATACAGACAACCACCCTCCGATAGTTTCCCAGTTCTTTCACTATCTTCCGCCGCTCTTCTTCCCCGGTATTTTTATCCATCCGGAATGTTTTTAATGGTAATTCACTACGTAACCCCTCGATGAAAGAAGCATCGCTGCCTTCATCTCCCACTGTTAATACGGCTATCTCACCCTTTGTTGCAGTAAGAGGAAGGATCTGAAAATAATTCCCAAGTACAGTCACTGCCGACGTACGCAGCTTGGTTACCAAAGCCTGCGCTTCAGGAGTATGAATACGGTCACTCAATCCGTCTACCGGAATCATCGGTCGCCTGCTTAATCCCAAACGATATTTATACGCCAGAATTCTACGGCATTTCGCATCTATTTCTTCCATCGTGAGACGTCCGTCTTTTATGGCTTGCACCACACTCTCTTGTGCTTTTTCTACATTTTGCTGTACCAGCACCATATCATTACCGGCCTTCAGAGCCTTCACTGTTACATCCGATTCGGCAGCTACTCCTTTCATGGCGAGCGCATCGGTAAATACCAATCCATTGAATCCCAACTCTCCTCTCAATAGATCCGTCACAATGCTATGTGACAATGAAGAAGGGGTAATCCGGTCAGGTTCTAAGGCCGGCACTTGTAAGTGTCCCACCATCACACCTCCCAATCCTGCCTGAATGGCTTCTTTAAAAGGATACAGTTCCACACTGTCCAGCCGTGCACGATTATAATAAACGGCAGGCAATGCCTGGTGTGAGTCGACATCCGTGTCACCATGTCCCGGGAAATGCTTGGAGACAGACAAAATGCCACCGGTCTCCAATCCACGCCCATAAGCTATTACTTTCTCAGCCACAGTTTTCGGATTTTCACCAAACGAACGGACATGGATGACCGGATTTTCAGGATTGGTATTAACATCCGCATCCGGAGCAAAATTAACGTGCGCACCTATCTCACGAAGCTCACGCGCCACTTCCTGCCCATAAGCCTCAATCAAGGTATTGTCGCTGATACAGCCCAATGCCGCATTACGTGGAAACACCGGTGTATTTTCCAATCGCATGGCGAGTCCCCACTCACCATCAAAGGTAATCATTAATGGAATTTTCGACTGGCGTTGCGCATAGTTGGTCAGGTTTGCCTGATCTTCTACTGTTCCTTCAGAGTACAGAAAGGCCCCGACTTTGAACTTGCGGGTCAGTTTGCCCACTAGCTTTTCAGTATCTTTATCTGCTCGTGGAGCCAGGGTATAAACAATAATTGCCCGACTTTATCTTTCAGTTTCATACGGGAGAGCGTCTGCTCTACCCATTCTTTGCAATGTGTATCTTCCTGTACAGGCAGAAGTCCTGCAGCTTGTTGTGCCCACAAAGTGCCTGCACTCAGCAGAAACACAACTGTTAGTAGTTGTTTTAGCATAGTTTGTCTGGGAGGTATTTCATAGACGGTATTTCAGGAATCCGCCACAGATTTTTACAACGTCCTCTTATTTCTTTTTTTCAAGTGTTAAGTCCATCTGCCTACATAGATACCACTCTTACCGGTATGCATCAGCGACACATTCTTGCCATCCATATTGAGGAGAGTCTTGGGACCTTTCATGAATGTATGCGAATGGCCTCCGAGAACAACATCGATATTACGTGTTTTAGGGATCAACTGATTCTCGTCATACTGCACACCCAGATGAGAAAGACAAACCACTACGTCACATCCCTCTTTTTCTTTCAGGACAGCAGCCACTTCGTTCGCTACAGTTACCGGATCATTGTAAACCACTCCTACACACTTATTGGCTTGTACCATGCTTCAAGCTGGCAACCCAATCCCAAAACTCCGATCTTGACACCGTCTCTTTCAAAGACGACATACGGTTTCACCAAGTCTTTAAGCACCGTAGCACTTACATCATAATTAGCGCAAACCACCGGAAAATCAGCCATCCGGAATAAACGGGCCATATTATCCAGATCAAAATCAAATTCGTGATTACCGATAGTCATGGCATCATACTTCATTTCGTTCATCATCTTCACTTCGACTTCACCCTGGAACATATTATAATAAGGTGTCCCCTGCGAAATATCTCCGCAATCGAACAATAACATATCGGGATGCTCTTTGCGGAACTCCTTCACAAATGTGGCACGACGTACGAATCCGCCTTTATCATAATTCCGGTCACCTTCCTGATTGATAGGTTCCAGGCGGCTATGCACATCACTGGTCTGCAGAAGAATCAGCTTTTTATCCTGCTGCCCAAATGCAGAAAAAGAAATAAAGAGAATAAAAAAGAAAGTTAGAAGTGTCTTTTCCTTGGAAAAGAACGTATGTTTTTTATTGATTGGGAATATCATAATTTACTGGATTTTATCGTTTTATAATCTATAACGTTTTTATTTCACAGTGATTCTGCCATCCAGTGCCGAAGTGATCTTCTTTCCGGCAGCAGTCTGCTGTCTCACGTAATCAAGAAAAAGCCCGCGTAACGTGGCTCCCTCGGGACACACACGATCATCAGCCTGCAAGAAAGCCTCCATACTTCCATTACCGTCAGCCAGATAATCGATTGTCGCCACGGTATACAGCTTATTGTCATCGATCGGCTGGCCGCCCACCGTAGCATTCAGTAATTTTCCATCCTTGGTAATTTCCATCCGGATACCGCTCACCCCTTCTCCTTTCAACGATGCAATGCTTGTGAGCAATGCTTTCAGGTGTGTTCCTTTCATCTTCATTACACAAAGCGAATTTTCGAATGGCAATATCTCATATACCGTTCCCACCGTAATATCTCCGGCAGGCAAAATATTACGCAATCCTCCCATATTCACCAGTCCCATGTCTGCCGGCTTGTCCTGCACCTTGGTTGCAGCCTGACGCAATACTTCCGCTACAAGATTGGAAAGCAAGCTCTCGGGATGTCCTTTGTCCATCTTCTGCTCGCTGCTGCCAATCACCTCATACATCATATTGTCTATTTTTTCTTTATAAGGCTTTAATATTGCCACGGCATCTGCATCGGGATGGGTGTCCCATTTGGCGTCAATGTCAATCATCCTTCCCTCTACTTTGGCAATCTGGTAATCGGTTTTTGCCATCTCATGCGTCGACTGACAAGAACTAAATGTCAGCAACCCCGCCAGAATGAATCCTGAAATAATCTTTGCGTAATTTTGTTTCATATCCTTAAGTACTTAATAATGCTACAAATATACAAAAACATTTGGCTATCCGGCAAATAATTCGTTACTTTGCACCGCTTTCGCGCAATCGCTGTCAGGAGAGAGTTACCTGGTATGTTGCGTTGTAACGATAAAACAATTTAATAATAAACAACAATGGATTTAATTAAAATTGCAGAAGAAGCATTCGCTACCGGAAAACAGCACCCGAGCTTCAAAGCAGGAGACACTGTAACAGTAGCATATCGTATTATCGAAGGTAACAAAGAGCGTGTACAGTTGTACCGCGGTGTTGTTATCAAAATTGCAGGTCACGGAGAAAAGAAACGTTTTACTGTACGTAAAATGTCAGGAACCGTAGGCGTAGAAAGAATTTTCCCGATCGAATCACCGGCTATCGACAGCATTGAAGTGAACAAGGTTGGTAAAGTACGTCGCGCTAAACTGTACTACCTGCGTGCTCTTACCGGCAAAAAAGCTAGAATCAAAGAAAAAAGAGTTAACGGCTAATCAGCCCTGCTCTCCGATTCGAGATAAAAAAGAGGGAATCTTCCGGCAAGATTTCCTCTTTTTATTCGTAACACAAGACAAGTATCACTCCTACTTTTTCCGACAAAAAGACGCTAAATCTTATAAAATAGAATCATTATACTCTCCTTTCAAACAATTTGCTAACCACCCCTTTCTCAAACAAAGAGCTTCTGTGGATCTTTTTGCATAAAAAAAGAATAAGAAAAGAGTATTCATGCAGAATTTGATCACTTTGAGACTATATATACAGAAAAAGACGAAAGAGATTATTAATTTCGTCCAAGTCTTTTGTTAATAACGTCCGAGTCTTTTATTAATAAAGTCGAAACGAATCATTAACTTCCTCCAAAGGAGGTATGAATAGTCTAAAATCAAAGCTATTTTTCACTTATTGGCTCCGGTTACAGAGAAGTATCCTAAGTAGCATTTCGAAGTTCAGTTACAAGATTCGCTATCACACGAAACAAAATAAAAGAATATTCCCTTCTTCCGGTGAGAATTAAGCTCAATAAGACATCTTTTTGAGCTGCCGGAAATCAGCTGAAATTCATTTTTTCCACGAATCCCAAACCAAAGACCGGAATATGCCCTCCTTGAAACGATAGAAAATACAAAATGACATCTTTGACAAAACGATATTGGAGTACATCCCGAAGCTCCCGCCCGTACAGACAAAAAAAGCTCCGGAATGACTTCCGGAGCTTTCGCTAAATAATCACTTTAATAGGACGTTTAGTCTCTCAAGTCTTTCAGTTCCCAAGCCAATGCACTGGCACCCAGCACAGCAGCGTCAGAGTCCTTCAACTCAGAAACGAGCAATTTTGCTTTACCTTTGTAAATGTTCAGAAGGTTATTCTCCATGCTTTCATAATCGGCTTCATAATGTAATCACCCGATTTTGCCAAACCACCGAACAGGATAATAGCTTCCGGACTCGAGAAAGCAATAGCGTCTGCCAATGCTTCACCCAGAATATTACCTGTAAATTCGAAAATCTCCTGAGCCAGTTTATCTCCCTGTACGGCTGCATCGTATACGTCTTTCGATACAATGCTCTCAGCCGGGATATTACGCAACAAGCTGGCATCGGTACGTGCAGCGAGGAATTCGCGTGCAGTGCGTGCCACACCTGTAGCCGAGCAGTAAGTTTCCAGACAGCCCTTGCGTCCGCAACCACAGATACGTCCGTCACGACGAACAATCACGTGACCGAGTTCGCCTGCAAAACCGTCATGACCGTAAACCACCTGTCCGTTGATAACGATACCACTACCGACACCTGTTCCCAGAGTAATCATGATAAAATCTTTCATACCGCGGGCAGCTCCGTAAGTCATTTCGCCCACTGCGGCAGCATTAGCATCGTTTGTCAAGGCAGTCGGTATACCCAAGCGTTCTTCGAACATAGAAGCCAACGGCAATACACCTTTCCAAGGCAAGTTAGGAGCAAATTCAATGGTTCCGGTATAATAGTTCCCATTAGGAGCGCCAATGCCGATACCCTTTATTTTATCCACCCCGCCATTTGCGATAATCAACGGCAGAAGATTTTTGCATACTTCATCTGCATATTCTTCTACTGTAGGATATACTTGAGTTTTCACTGCACCGCTTGCTATAATAGTTCCGCGCGCGTCAACAATTCCAAAGACAGTGTTTGTTCCGCCAATGTCAATACCCACCACATAGGCTTCTCCATGCTTGAATTCATGATACTCTTATTTAAAGGGTTAGTTAATATTAAATGTTTATTGCACACAAATTACGTAAAGAAGATTGAGTCTACAAAATCTTTTTTTAAAAAAGTTCACTTCGTTTGCAACTTTTCGTATCAGCCGTACGTCTAATAGAACAAATCATAAGAAATTTGAAACTAAATAGATGAAACTGTGATACACTTAAAAGACATTAACAAAACCTACAACAACGGAGCCCCACTCCATGTACTCAAAGGCATCAATCTCGACATCGAGCGGGGTGAATTCGTTTCCATCATGGGAGCATCAGGTTCCGGCAAGTCTACTTTACTCAATATACTAGGTATATTGGATAATTACGATGACGGAGAGTATTACCTCAACAACGTGCTGATTAAGGACCTGAGCGAAACTAAATCCGCGGAATACCGCAACCGGATGATCGGTTTCATCTTCCAGTCATTCAACCTGATTTCATTTAAAAATGCAGTGGAAAACGTCGCACTGCCTCTGTTTTACCAGGGAGTAAGCCGGAAAAAACGTAATGCCATGGCCATGGAGTACCTCGACAAGCTGGGACTCAAGGATTGGCACATCACATGCCCAATGAAATGAGTGGAGGTCAGAAACAACGTGTAGCCATTGCCCGTGCCTTGATTACACAGCCTCAGATTATTCTGGCCGACGAACCTACCGGTGCATTGGACAGTAAGACGTCCGTAGAGGTGATGCAAATACTGAAAGACCTGCACAAGACCGGAATGACCATTGTCGTATCACCCACGAAAGTGGAGTTGCCAATCAGACAGATAAAATTATCCACATCAAGGATGGTATAATCGAACGGATTGAAGAGAACCTGAATCATGATGCCTCACCATTCGGCAAGGATGGATACATGAAATAAAAACAGATATAAATATGATTGACATTTGGCAAGAAATATACGGTACCATCAAGCGGAACAAACTCCGTACGTTACTGACCGGATTCGCCGTAGCATGGGGCATCTTCATGCTGATAGTGCTGTTGGGAGCCGGAAACGGACTGATCCATGCTTTTGAAAAGTCATCATCGGCACGGGCGCTGAACTCCATAAAAATATATCCGGGATGGACAGGGAAACCTTACGACGGATTAAAAGAAGGACGACGCATCCAGTTGGACAATAAGGACCTGGATGCCACCATGGAGCACTTCAGCGACAACATCATCAGTGTAGGTGCCAGCCAATGGCAAAGTAATGTAAACCTGAGTTACGGACAGGAGTACGTTAACCTTTCACTGGAAGGTGTGTATCCGAACTTTACCGAAGTGGAATCCGTAAAATCGACAGACGGACGGTTCATCAATGACATCGATCTCAAAGAACGACGGAAAGTAATTGTACTGCATACCAAAACGGCTGAAATCCTTTTCGGAAAAAGCAAAACAGAACCTATCGGAAAGTTTGTAAATGCCGGTGGAGTCTCTTATCAAGTCGTAGGCCTTTACACCGATCCGGGCGATCAGGGAAGCAGCGAGGCTTATATTCCTTTCTCCACCTTACAGGTAATCTACAACAAAGGTGATAAACTGAATAACCTGACCTTCACCACCAAAGGGCTCACCACCATTGAGACAAACGAAGCATTCGAGGCAGCCTATCGCAAAGTAATGGGCGCCAAACACCGTTTTGACCCATCGGACAACAGCGCACTGTGATATGGAACCGTTTTACCAATTATCTACAGTCACAAAACGCTATGGGCATCTTGCGTACAGCCATCTGGGTGATCGGCATCTTCACATTGCTGAGTGGTATCGTAGGCGTATCGAACATTATGCTGATCACAGTAAAAGAGAGGACACGTGAGTTCGGTATCCGCAAAGCATTGGGTGCCAAACCATTCTCTATCCTGTGGTTGATAATCGTGGAAAGCGTGACCATCACAACACTATTCGGATACATCGGGATGGTAGCCGGAATCGCCGCTACCGAATGGATGAATAAAGTGGCCGGAGAACAAACCGTAGATGTAGGAATGTTTTCGGAAACCGTATTCCTGAATCCGACGGTGGATATCAGCATTGCCATACAAGCCACGCTGACCTTGGTCGTTGCAGGAACACTGGCAGGATTCTTCCCGGCAAAGAAAGCAGTGAGTATCAGACCTATTGAAGCACTTAGAGCAGATTGATTATGAGAGTAGATATGGATACGTGCGAGGAAATCCTCGTCACGATAACAAGAAACAAAACACGAAGCCTGCTGACGGCATTCGGAGTATTCTGGGGTATCTTCATGCTGGTGGCCCTGATGGGAGGCGGACAAGGAATGCAGGAGATGATGCAAGCCGAATTTGAAGGCTTCGCAACCAACTCGGGTTTCATGGCCTCACAAAAGACAGGAGAGGCTTACAAGGGATTCCGCAAAGGACGCTATTGGGATATTGAAAACGCAGATATTGAACGAATCCGCAAAAAAGTAAAAGACATCGATGTAATCACTCCATCGATAGCCCGCTGGGGATCGACAGCCATTTATGGAGAGAAAAAGTACGATTGCAGCGTGAAAGGGCTTTATCCGGACTATGCAAAGATTGAAAACCAGGATATGGCTTACGGAAGATTTATCAACGACGTAGACGTACGCGAGGGACGCAAAGTGTGCGTTATCGGCAAACGTGTTTACGAGAGCCTTTTCAACCCGGGCGAAGATCCTTGTGGTAAATATGTACGGGTAGACGGCATTTATTATCAGGTGATAGGCATGTGTGTGTCCGAAGGAAACATGAACATCCAGGGCCGGGCTTCGGAAGCCGTTGTGCTACCTTTCAGTACGATGCAGCAAGCCTACAACATGGGAAAACGTATCGACGTGATATGCTATACCGTGAAACCGGGGAAAAAGGTAAGCGACCTTGAACCGGAGATAGAAGCCATCCTTAAAGAGGCCCATTATATATCGCCGGATGACAAACAGGCAGTTATGAAACTGAATGCGGAGGCCATGTTCTCAATGATGGATAATCTGTTTACCGGTATCCATGTATTGATCTGGATGGTAGGCTTGGGCACTCTGCTGGCAGGGGCTATCGGTGTATCGAACATCATGATGGTGACCGTGAAGGAACGGACCACCGAAATAGGTATCCGGCGTGCCATCGGTGCCCGTCCGAAAGACATTTTACAACAGATTTTATCAGAAAGTATGGTATTGACTACCATTGCAGGCATGGCCGGCATCTCTTTTGGTGTACTGATCCTGCAATTAATGGAAATAGGCGTCAACTCCGGTAAGGACCATTATTCCCACTTCCAGGTGTCTTTTGGTATGGCTATCGGAACCTGCCTGTTACTGGTGACGCTGGGACTACTCGCCGGACTGGCACCCGCTTACAGGGCAATGGCTATCCGACCGATAGAAGCTATCAGGGATGAATAAAGTACGATCTTTCTCTGTCTCCCGCACAAAAAAGGACGACAAGACAGCATCGGTTAACAAAGAATACACAGTCAAGATAGAAAATAATAATTCAAAATATAAAACAAGATGAAAAAGTATCTGAAAATTACATTACTGGTAGTGGTAGCCGCCATCTTCATTGGGACATTCATTTTCCTGTACCAGAAATCAAAGCCTAAAACAACCGTATATGAAACCGTTACCCCGGAGATTGCGGATCTGGAAAAGACTACGGTTGCCACCGGCAAAGTAGAGCCGCGAGACGAAGTACTCATTAAACCGCAAATATCGGGTATCATATCCGAAGTATACAAAGAGGCCGGGCAGACCATTAAGCAAGGTGAAGTAATCGCTAAAGTAAAAGTCATCCCGGAACTGGGACAATTGAACTCAGCCGAGAGCCGTGTACGTGTGGCAGAGATCAGTACCGCGCAAGCCGAAACAGATCATGAACGTATCAAGAAGCTTTATAACGACAAGTTAATCAGCAGAGAAGATTACGAAAAAAGCGAAGTAGAAATAAAGAAAGCACGTGAAGAATTGCAAACTGCAAAAGATGCACTGGAGATTATCAAAGAAGGTATCACCAAAAACAGCGCTTCCTTCAGCAGTACGCTGATTCGTTCGACCATCGACGGATTGATTCTGGACGTACCAATCAAAGTAGGTAACTCGGTAATCATGAGTAATACGTTTAATGACGGTACGACTATTGCCACAGTAGCCAATATGAACGATCTGATCTTCAAAGGCAAGATTGACGAAACAGAAGTGGGACGTATCCATGAAGGTATGCCGGTGAAACTGACTATCGGAGCTTTGCAAAATCTTACATTCGATGCCGAACTGGAATATATTTCTCCGAAAGGTGTAGAAGAGAACGGAGCCAATCAGTTCGAAATTAAAGCGGCCGTTCATGCACCGGACTCTGTACAAATCCGTTCCGGATATTCCGCCAATGCAGAAATCGTGCTTCAACGTGCGCAAAAAGTTCTGGCAGTTCCCGAAGGCATTATCGAATTCAGTGGCGACAGTACGTTTGTATGGGTAATGACCGACAGTATACCCGAACAGAAGTTTGAACGCCGCCAGATCAAAACCGGCATGAGTGACGGTATCAAACTGGAAATCAAGGAAGGTCTGACCGGAAAGGAAAAAGTAAGAGCTTCGGAAAAGAAAGACAAATAAACCTCTCGTATAATATAGGGAAAGTATGAATCACCAACAATGCATAATATGAGAAATAAAATATTGATCAACTTATTGATACTGACCGGACTGTCAGCTTACACTGCACAGGCACAGGAAGGATGGACTTACGCCGGTGTATCGATTATGCCATTGAGCATAATATCAATGTGCAACAAACGGCAAACTCGGCCGAACAGAGTAAAGTGGAGGTAAATACCGCCAAATGGGCACGCTTACCCAACCTTAGCGGCAGTGCTTCGCAAAATTGGAGTTGGGGACGTACAGCATCGCCGGTAGATAACACCTATAATGATATCAACAGCGGTAGCAGTAGCTTCAGCCTGGGTACAAATATTCCGTTATTCACCGGTCTGGAATTACCGAACCAGTATGCACTTACCAAACTAAACCTGAAAGCAGCAATCGAAGACCTGAATAAAGCAAAAGAAGATTTGGCAATCAATGTCACTTCCGCTTACCTGCAAGTGCTTTTTAATCAAGAGTTAAGCAAAGTGGCACAAAGTCAGGTAGGACTCAGCAAAGAACAACTGAGCCGCATCACACGATTGCATGAAGTAGGAAAAGCTTCTCCCGCCGAAGTTGCCGAAGCCAAAGCTCGCGTTGCACAAGATGAGATGAGTGCGGTACAGGCTGACAACAATTACCGGTTAGCTCTACTCGATTTAAGTCAATTGCTTGAACTTCCGACTCCGGAGAACTTCTCACTTGCCACACCGGATACGGAGTTGGAATTCTCTCCCCTTACTTCACCCGACGAAATCTATAACCAGGCCATGCTCTACAAACCGGGCATCAAAGCAGCCGAATATCGTCTTGAAGGTAGCGAAAAGAATGTCCGCATAGCAAAAAGCAGTTACTATCCGCAATTGTCCTTCTCTGCAGGATTAGGTACAAACTTCTATACGGTAAATGGTAACGCCGGTTCAAATTTTGGCAACCAAATGAAGAACAACCTGAATAAATATGCCGGATTCAGTCTGAACATACCTTTATTCAATCGCCTGGCCACTCGCAACCGTGTACGCACTGCGCGCCTGCAACAAACCAATCTGGCATTGCAACTGGACAATACCAAGAAGGTATTATATAAAGAAATCCAACAAGCATGGTACAATGCCATAGCTGCCGAGAGCAAGTTTAAGTCAAGTGAGTCGCAGTAGAAGCCAGCCAAGAGTCCTTCCGCCTGATGAGTGAAAAGTTCGACAATGGAAAAGCGACCTCGGTCGAGTACAATGAATCCAAACTAAATCTGACTAAAGCATTGTCCGACCGGATTCAGGCCAAATATGACTATCTGTTCCGTACAAAGATTCTGGACTTTTACAAAGGACAGCCCATTGAGTAAGAGAAGTTATTATTATTGTAAGTGATAGGGGTGGGACAATGGTTCTACCCTTATTTTTTATCACCTTTCAGGCCATACAAAAAATAAAGGGCGAAATTCCCATTCCACCCTTTACCAATCAAAATTACAATCTAAGAATGAGCTATACCACGACCGAACAACTCACTCCTTCATTGTTATACAAGTAATGTGCCAAAAACATAACCTCGTAATAATCAAAGATTTTAAGAAGGAAAAAGATGTTCGACAACGAACACCTCACCTACATTTGCGGACACTATAAAAGAAGAGCAAGTAAAACATACGATAGCAGACAACATCCCCGGGAAAGAAGCAAAACAGAAATACTCACAACTATTAATCCTCTTTTGCTTTTTTTTTCATACCTTGCGGCACTTTTAGATCATACAGAAAAATATCCCGGAACACAGTATACAAGAATGGACGACTTAAATATCAACAGTTTTAACGCTCTCTATACTCTTTATTACAGGAAGTCTTTCTTGTTTGCCAAATCGTATATACACGACGAACAGGTAGCAGAAGACATTGCGGCCGAAGCACTGATCAAATTGTGGGAAAAACTGAAAACTGATATCATAAATTCCCCTCAGGCCATGTTACTCACCATTCTGAAAAATAAATCACTGGATTACTTACGTCTGGAACAAAACAAACTGAATGCCATGTCCGAGTTGAGTGAACTTTATGTTCGCGAACTGGACATTCGTGTATCCAGCCTGGAAGCTTGTGACCCGTCAGAGATTTTTTCCGAAGAAGTTAACCAAATTATCCAAGCCACCCTACGCACACTCCCGGAACAAACCCGAAGAGTCTTTAAAATGAGTCGTTTCGAGAATAAAATGAATAAGGAAATAGCTGAAAATCTGGGCATCACAGTCAAAGGAGTGGAATATCACATATCAAGGGCGCTTAAAGAATTCCGGATTTCACTCAAAGATTATCTTCCCTTGTTTTACTTCTTTTTCTATTTCCACTAAAAAAAAATCAAGAAACAGACTAGGGTTGTATTCACTTCTATCGTCTTATAGATGTAACGGAGCAAAAAACGTTCATCAAGAACTCGTATAAATTATGAATCAAGAGATACTAAACAGATATCTTACAGGAGATGCCAGTGCGGAAGAGAAGCAAATGGTAGTCCGATGGCTGGATACCGATCCACAACATATGCGTGAGTATCTTGCCCTGAGAAAGTTGCACGACATCACCCTTTGGCAAGAGAAACCGGCAGCAACGGTTGATAAAAAGAAACGGCTGACACTTCCTTACATCAGGGAGTTCATTAAAATAGCCGCTATTTTCCTCATAGCAGTTACCTCTGTTTATTTCCTGGCTACGGAGAGAGGAAAAGATACACCTGATTTGAAAGCAATACATGTTCCATCAGGACAACGGGCAGAATTAACATTAGGTGACGGAACGAGTATGCCTGAATTCAAATACGACACTTACGTTTCCCGACCACTTCGACCGGAAAGAGCGTAGAGTGACACTGGACGGTGAAGGTTATTTCCAGGTGGCAAAAAATGAAAAGAAACCCTTCATCGTACAAGCCAAAGAATATGAAGTAAGAGTATTGGGTACCGAATTTAATGTGATGATGTATAAAGATCAGGACTTTTTCGAAACAGTCTTGCTGAAAGGCTCGGTAGAAGTAAACGAAACCACTACCGGCAGGAAAGTAAAACTGCAACCTAACGAACGGTTATTCGGCAAAGCCGGTCAACTCCGGAAAGAGAGTATCAGCGAGTGGAACCGGGCATTATGGATGCAAGGAATCCTTTATTTCGACAATACGCGCATGGACGAAATTATCCGCCAGTTAGGTCTATACTATGATGTAAAATTCATTTTGGAAAAAGAGTCCCTGGCAAATGTACGGTTCACCGGAAAATTTCGTATCAGAGACGGTGTAGAACACGTATTAAAGGTGCTTCAACTGAAATGTAAATTCACCTATCAACGGAATGAAGACAGTAATACCATTACTATAAATTAAAAACAAGTATTAACTTTAAACTAAAAACAGGAACCAATGAAAACATAAGAACAAAAAGAGCCGAAAGTGGTGGCACACTTCCGGCTCCGGGTTAACAACACCCCAGTCTGCGAAAACTTAGTGAGTATTAATTAACACAGTGTACAAATGTATGAAAAACACTCTGATAAAAACAAGTAAAATCGTAAATAAATCAATTTCACATACTATGAAAATGATAGTTTTATTCCTTTTCGTTTTCATCTCGGGAGTATTCGCCGGCAATGCGAACTCTCAGGAAACAAAGGTATCTATCTCGAAAAACAATAAACCGATCCGGGAAATCCTGGGCGAAATCGAACGCCAGACAGATTACCTGTTCGTATATTCCGAGAAGGAGGTAGATGTAAATCAACGCAAAACCGTCAATGTAAGTCAGCAACGGGTAGCTGATGTACTTCTTCTCTATTCCGTAGCACCAATGTAGGTTATGCCATGGAAGGACACAACATCATGCTGATGGCAAAAACAACTCAAACAGACGCTGCACAGCAAAAACGTCATATTACAGGAGTGGTGAAAGACATCAAAGGAGAAACTATCATCGGAGCCAACATCATGATAAAGGGCACAGGTACAGGTGTGAGTACTAATATCGACGGAGGATTTTCCATCGAAGCAGCTACCGGTGACGAACTGATTGTTTCTTTCATCGGATACCTGACACAAACTATCAAAATCGATTCACAAAAAACGCTCAATATCAAATTACTGGAAGACACTAAAACACTGGAAGAAGTTGTCGTAGTAGGTTACACCGTACAGACGAAGTCGGCCGTAACCGGATCGGTAGCCGTAGTGAAAGCCGATAAATTGAAAGACGTAAACACACTGGAAGTAGGAAGTATGCTCCAGGGAAAAGTATCCGGCGTATATGTCTCAGGTTCATCCGGCGAACCGGGCCAAGCCAGCAAAATCCGTATTCGTGGTAAAGGCACACTGAACTCGTCTGTCTCTCCACTTTGGGTAGTCGACGGTGTGATTGTAGGTGAGGATCCGGGACTGAACCCGAACGAGATAGACAATATCAGTGTGCTGAAAGATGGTTCGGCTACCGCATTGTACGGTTCGCGTGCCGCCAACGGTGTTATTGTAGTAACCACCAAAAGAGGCGAATATGATGCCAACAAATATAGTGTATCGGTCAATGCTGGTGTATCCTTACTATCGACCGGGCGCCTTGAGATGATGAATTCACAAGAACTTTATGACTATCAGAAATCCTGGAATAATCAGTCGTGGTTCACAGAAGAACTTCTGAAACACAACACAGACTGGTTTAAAGAAGCTTCCAAACCAGGATTATATACCAACGCAAACATTACCTATACCGGAAGCAGCGGTCGTATGCGTTCCTTTGTTATGGCAGACTACTACCGCGAAGAGGGAGCCATTAAGGACTTTACATTGGACCGCTTCACTTTCCGTTCCAACAATGATGTGAAGTTTACAGACCGCTTCACCATGTCAACCAAGATTTCAGGTTCGCTCTCACGTACAGACAGTCAGCAACGCAGCGTGTACAACACTTATCTCTACCTCCTTGGGATTTCCCTTACAATGAAGACGGTTCTATCCGCTCGGGACAAGAACAAGACTGGAGAGGACGTGACGGAATCAACGACATGTATGACCTGCAATGGAACTGGAGCCGTTCGAAAAAACTGACGGTTGACGGAACCATTAATTTCAATTATCAGATTACGGATTGGTTGCGTTTCGAGTCAAACAACTCTATTCGCTATCTCAGTAACCGCTCCGAGAGCTACACGGACAAGCGTTCGCGTTCGGGGCAATCGGACAAAGGGTCGTTATCCAACTCTAATTCACTACTGACCAAGCAATTCACCAACCAAATGATACGTTTTGAGAAATCATTCGGCAAACACAAAGTCAACGCACTGGGAGCTTACGAATATACCCGCCACTTTTACGAATCGACTTCCGCCGAAGGACGAGGCATACAGCCCGGCAGAGAGATTCTGGACGTAACAACCGGTATTAAATCCATCGGTGGATACAAAGACGCCATTGCCACCCAATCGGCACTGTTCAATGCCAACTACGACTATGATAACCGCTACATGGGACAAGTATCGTATCGCATGGACGAATCATCTTGTTTCGGTAAAAACAATCGTATGGGGCACTTCTTCACAGTCAGTGGCGGCTGGAATATCCAGAACGAAACTTTTTTCGAATCTCTTCGTGAGTCTGTCAACCAACTAAAAGTGAGAGTCAGTTATGGTTCTCTGGGTAACACTCCCGGAGCATACTACGGACACTACCCGCTCTATTCTTCAATGATGTATAATGACGAAGTAGCTTACTTCCCTTCACAGATGGGGAATGCCGACCTGTCGTGGGAAAAATGTTACACCACCAATATCGGTATCGACGCACGGTTCTTCGATCGCTTCGGAGTCACCATCGACCTGTACAATAAAAACACCTCGGACTTACTGTACTATGCCCCGCTACCCAATATATCAGGCTACACCGGACAATATAAAAATGTAGGTGCCATCAATAATAAAGGCCTCGAAATCAGTCTTAATGCAGATGTCATCCGTACCTCAAAATTCCAGTGGACCAGTGACTTCAACATTGGATTCAACCGAAACCGGGTTACCGAACTTTATGGAGGGAAACCGGAACTGAAGGGATTGAAACGCCTGGAAGAAGGACGGGATATGGATGAATGGTATCTGAGAGAATGGGCCGGTGTAGATCCTGCTAACGGTTCTCCATTGTGGTATACCACCGATGAGAATGGCAAACGCACAACTACCGACTCTTACAATAAAGCCGACCGTGTATATTGTGGTTCTGCCGCACCGAAGTTTACCGGTGGATGGATGAATTCATTTAGCTATAAAGGTTTTACACTGACTGCCAACTTCGACTTTGTATACGGGAACCTGCTTTATAACCAATCCCGCGAATTGCTCGATTCCGACGGTGCTTATGCCGACTACAATTCAATGAAACTGAAAAGCGGCTGGAAACGCTGGGAAAAAGAAGGAGACATCGCCACGCATCCGAAAGCCATTAACGGAGGTAACAAAAACTCTAACAAATCGTCTTCACGCTATTTGGAGAAAGGCAATTACTTCAGCTTGCGCAACTTATCACTGGGGTATTCCATACCGGAGAAGTTATGCGGGAAACTGGGCTTGCAACGGGTCAACGTCTCTTGCAGTGCTGATAATCTATTCACGCTTACCCCATTCTCGGGGGTATCTCCCCAATTGTCGGACAGCAGTACCGACGGTTATGCAGGTACTATCTATCCGTTGAGCAGAAGAATCGTGTTCGGCCTTAATGTTTCATTCTAAAAAATCACGTCATATTATGAAAATCAAACATATCGTATCTTGCTTTTTCGTTTCTCTGATCGGACTTTCGGCTTGCTCCATAGAGGAACTCCCCTACAACCAACTGACAGAGGACGAGCTGGATGGCAGTTATGAATCTCTGCTGTCTGCCACCCGCGGTAACTATGCCGTATTTAAACAGACAGCCTTCCACCAGGGATGGCACTATGCAGCGAGTTGGCCAGTGATAACGTTTCGTTGAGCGGAGTGTCGTCGGATGCATTAATGTATATCTACAACTACCAGCGCATCACGGACAACTACCATATGTCGAACATGTGGGGATGGGCCTACCGCTCCATCATCAACTCCAACAAGATACTTGAGAAAGCACAGGAAGGAGAGAGCAAAGAGATGGACCAGCTGATTGGCGAAAACTACTTCCTCAGGGGATGGCTGGAATTTGTACTGGTCAATGTCTTCGGGCGCCCTTACAATCAGTCACCGGAAACCAACCTCGGGATTCCCCTGAAACTGACGGCAGACATAAACGACTATCCAATGCGCTCTACCGTAAAGGAATCTTACGAGCAAATCCTGAAAGACCTGAAGAAAGCAGAAACACTGCTGAATTCGGAGTCGAACATCTACGCCGGTCCCAGTGCAGCCAAGGCTCTGTTGTCACGCGTCTATCTGTACATGGGTAACAATAAGCTGGCTGCCGAATACGCTACCGAAGTAATCGAAAGTTCAGGACGTACTTTACTGGAAGGAGAAGCTTATGCTACAGCCAATGTTTTGGTACCGGAAGATAATCCGGAAATCATCTTTGCCATCCGTTGTACTAAAGATAAAGACGACTACGGTTGGAACTCTATCGGAGCTTTTATGCCAATATCGATGGGGTAGGCTGGGGAGAGTTGTATGCTTCCGAACACTCCGGGATGCGTATGCGGAATATCCGGAGGACTTGCGCTCACGATATATCGTTCCGCAATACCTGAAAGATGACGAGACAGGTGAATATCGTAAAGAATTTATCTATATCGAATCCTCCGAAGAAGATGGAGTCCCCAGAAAGTATTACCGCTGGAACGAAATCATAGAAGAAAACGGAAACTACCGGATCAAAGATGCCTATTTGTCGAAGTATGAATACAAAGACACACTGACCATGAAGCAGGATGCCGGAGGCTATTACGTAGAATCGAGACTGAAATCGGGTAAAGACAATCCCACCCCGGGCACATACGAAAAACATTACGTGACCATCCAAAATCTGATGGCAAAACGCAATGACTATCCGAAGTACTACGTATACAAATGCTCCAAACAAGAAAACCAACCCCAGCTGTGGTCACCAACTGTTCTCCGTCTGGGCGAAATGTACCTGAACCGTGCGGAAGCCTATGCCAAAGAACCGGCATTGGGTGATGCTTTGGCAGACCTCAACGTAATCCGTACCCGGGCACACATACCCGCACTTTCGGCCGGTGACATGAAACCCGGTAAAACCATGTTGGAATATGTATTGGAGGAACGCCGCAAGGAGTTGGCTTTCGAAGGACATCGCCGCTTCGACATCTTCCGCAACGGACTGACCATGAACCGTACCTATCCGGGCACTCACGACCGTGGAGCCGCAACTTCGGTCCGCCTGACCATTTCAGCTGACGATCCGGCAGCAATCGAATTCATCCCTCAACGTGAGATCGATTCATATCCGGGAGTCTTGGAACAGAATCCATAAAGGGAGAAACATCCGGTGGACCCTTGTCCGAGTATGCGAGGGTCTACCGGATAAAAAGAAGATATAGAGATAACCTGAACAGTTCATTTAACAAAAATAAAAACGACATGAGAAACATCCAACGAACCATCCTTTGGATAGCCGGGCTACTCTTTTGCCTGCCATCCTCCAGTTCAAACCCAGTAGTCATAGGCAATAGCCGTTTTACCTTTATCACCGACCATCTGGTACGTATGGAATACGCACAGCAGGGAAAGTTCCTGAACGACTCTACCCTCTTCGCTGTAGACCGTACCCCCAGATGTACCGAAGTAAAAGTAGAGCGTAAAGAAGGCAACCGTTACATCATGACCACTCCCGCCATGCGTGTCGAGTATTACAATGACGGATTTCCCTTCGGACAAACCAACTTGTTTGTCTATTTCCGAAACGGAGACTCCCCTAAAGAAAAACGTTGGTACATAGCCAGCCGCCAAAGCCGGAATCTATTAGGAGCAGTGACAACGCTTGATGACGTAGAAGGTCCCATCGACCGCAGGAAGGGTTATTGAGCCGGGACGGCTGGTATCTTATTAACGATACCGGTAAGGAAGTCCTAAAAAACGGATGGGTGGCGACACGTGACCGTAACCATGTTCAGGATCTGTATTTGTTTGTTTACGGTAATGACTACAAGGCAGCCTTGAAATCACTTCAGACAGTCAGCGGACCATCACCAATGACCCGCAAATATGTACACGGATCTTGGTATTGCCGCTGGTGGAACTACACAGACGAAGATTATCGCCAGTTGGTACGGGAATATCGTGAACACGACTTTCCCCTCGATATCATGGTGTTCGATATGGGATGGCATACACAAAATGCCAAAGTCGGAACCGGACATGCCGGCACACGGGGTTGGACAGGCTATAGCTGGAACCGTAAACTGATTCCCGAACCGGAGAAACTGATAAAAGACTTCAAAGACGATCATATCTACGTAGTACTGAACGAACATCCACACGACGGCATCCGTCCGCACGAAGATAGTTATCAAGCTTTTGTACGAGATTTGGGAGTCGATACCCAGCAAACAGGTGTACCCCTGTTTGACGCAGGTGACCGTGACTATATGAATGCTTTCATGAAACATGCTCATCAGGAAAGTGATTCCATGGGAGTAGCCTTCTGGTGGCTCGACTGGCAACAAGATTATCTATATCCTCTGGTACGGGGAACAAATATGAAACATCTTCCCTGGATGAATCACATCTATTATAATTATTCGTCCGGTAACCACCTTCGCGGTGCAGGTTTCAGCCGTTGGGCCGGATGGGGCGACCATCGTCACCCGATTCAATTCTCCGGTGATGCTGTGGGCAACTGGGACTTACTCCGCTTTGAGGTCGACCTGACTACCACCAGCGGTAATGCAGGTTGTTTCTTCTGGGCACATGACCTTGGCGGATTCTACGACGGAACCGACCCGGAACTTTACACTCGCTGGACACAGTTCGGATTGCTGAATTCTTCACTCCGCATCCACTCGGTGTACGACGAAAAACTCGACCGCCGTCCCTGGCTCTGGGGCGTAGAAGCAGAAAAGGCAATGCGCCGGATTTACCACCTGCGCTCTCAACTGATGCCCTACATCTACTCTTCCGTCCGCCAATGCCATACAGATATGTTGCCACTTAACCGGGGAATGTACATTGAATATCCGGACGAAGAAAAAGCCTATCAGTATCCGGGACAATTTCTCTTCGGTGACCTCTTGTTGGGTGCTCCCATCACCGCCAAGGGAGAAGGAGAAAAAAGATAGCCACACAAGAGGTCTGGCTACCCGGTGGAACCGACTGGTATAATTTCTTCACCGGAGAAAGACAAGAAGGCGGACAAGTGATCAAAACGAAAAGCCCGCTGGAACAATTTCCATTGTTCATCAAGGGAGGTTGTCCTCTGCCGATGCAGCCTTATACGGAACGAATGTGTTCCACCCCGCTCACAGAATTGATCGTACGTTGTTATCCGGGCAAAGAAGGAGCAAACAATACTTATATCCTGTACGAAGACGACGGACTGACCCAAGACTACCTGCAAGGAAAGTATGCCACCACACGCCTCAACTATCAGAAGTCAGGGGGACAGACGATCATCACTGTATCTCCGGTAGAAGGGACTTATGAAGGACAGCCCCGAAAACGTGCCTACCGGATCGAACTGCCGGGGATTCCGGTACAGGCCCGTGTGTCGGTAAACGGCAAAAAGGCTCGAACAGCTCCCAATCAAGAATTAAACGGAGTTATCGTACCTATAAGGTAATGGATATCCATAAACCGATTGTAATCAAAATACAATAATAATACGGCCTTTTCCCACTCTCCCCCCACAAAGCAGATTGGAAAAACCAATAGCAATTCCTACCCGTCAATTGGGAAAGTAGTGGGATAAGACCCTCAAATAAAGTACAATGCTAAAAAGAACATTTATATTAATCGGCCTTGTCCTGAGTTTTTGTTCACTGCCAGCGCAAGAACTGATTCAGGTTACGACCCGCAACACAGCACTTGTTTTCAGGGTTGTCAATCAATCACTAAGACAAGTTTATTATGGCCCACGCCTGGCAGACACCGATGTATTACAGAAACAAGGCAATAACTTTCCGGCATATTCGACTTATGGAATGGGAGAACAAAGCGAAGTGGCCCTTCATGCAGTACATGCAGACGGTAATACCTCTACACTACTGAACTTTGAAAACGTGAAACAAGAGTCTCCGGAACCCGGCATAACACTGACTACGATTTCACTGAAAGACCCGCTATATCCTTTTCAAGTGAAACTTTTCTATAAGGCATACGAAGAGAGCGACCTTATAGAACAATGGACTATATATCAGCATACTGAAAAGAAACCGGTAACACTTTACCAGTTTGCTTCCGCACAGCTCTCCTTTAAATCTTCCTCCTACCGACTCACTCACTTTGCCGGTGACTGGGCCGGAGAATGCAACATGAGTGAAGTAGAACTGACAGAAGGCATCAAAGTGATAGATTCCAAATTAGGAACCCGTGCCACATTCTTTGCTCATCCCATGTGTCTGCTATCCCTGAACGGACGGATGACTGAAGACAATGGAGAAGTGATAGGGATGGCTCTGGCATGGCCTGCCAACTTTAAGTTGGAATTTGAAAAAACAACAATCAGGAACTCCGTGTACTTGCCGGAATGAATCCGTACGCATCACACTACAAACTTAAAAAAGGCGATGTATTCCAAACTCCTTCGTTCCTCTACACATACAGTACAAAAGGAAACGGACAGGTCAGTCGTAATTTCCACCGTTGGGCACGTAAATATGGTTTACGCCACGGAGAAAATTCACGTTATACCTGATGAACAACTGGGAAGCCACTTACTTCAACTTTAACGAACCCAAACTGAAATCAATTATAGAAGATGCTGCAGGGATGGGCTTCGAACTCTTCCTGCTGGACGACGGATGGTTTGGACAGAAACATCCCCGCAACAATGATGACGCAGGACTTGGCGACTGGGTGGTAAACAAAGAAAAACTTCCCAACGGACTGGGATGGCTGGTAAAACAATGTACGGATAATGATATCAAGTTCGGTATCTGGGTGGAACCCGAAATGGTAAACCCCCAAAGTGAACTATTCGATAAACATCCTGACTGGGTAATCCAGCAACCGGGACGTGAACATATTCTCTTTCGCCGGCAACTGGTACTCGACCTGTCGAATCCCGAAGTACAAGAGTTTGTATATAAGAGTGTACACGACATTCTGAAAGATAACCCTCAGATAGCTTTTGTGAAATGGGACTGTAACCGTGCTGTAACCAACCCGGGATCCACTTATTTACCTGCCGACGAACAGTCACACATATGGATCGAATACGGACGGGGATTACTGAATGTTTTTAAGAAAGTACGCGATTCACATCCCGACGTACACTTTATGCTTTGCTCTGGTGGAGGAGGCCGTCTGGATTACGGTTCACTGCGCTACTTCGAGGAATACTGGCCCAGCGATAATACCGATGCCTTGCAACGTATCCTTATTCAATGGGGCAATTCACAGTTCTTTCCCTCGATAGCAATGTGTTGCCATGTTTCTGCCAGTCCGAATCATCAGACCGGGCGCACTACTCCACTGAAATTCCGCTTTGACGTAGCTATGCAGGGAGCTTTGGGAATGGATTTACAACCGTCCACCATGAATGAAAAAGAAGTAATCTTTGCCAAAGAGGCTATCAAGACTTACGAAAGTATCCGTAACATAGTGTTTACAGGCGACCTGTACCGTATTTTATCTCCTTACGAAGGTAACCGCACCTCCATGATGTATGTATTGCCGGACAAGAGTCGTGCCGTATTCTATGCTTACCAATTAAAATCACATATCGGTGAAGTTAGTGCTCCGATGCGTTTCAAAGGTCTGAGTCCCGACAAGAAATACAACGTGAAAGAATTGAACATCTATCCGGGAAGCCGTGCTGCAACAGGGTCAGCCAACGGACAATCTTTCAGTGGCGATTTCCTGATGAATCAAGGCTTGCCTATTGGTTTATCCGGTGATTACAGTAGCGCTGTCATTGAGTTGGAACAGCAGTAGCCGACAAGAGGTTGTTTCATAACTCACCACAGATTACACAGATTTACATAGATAAATATTATTGGTTATCAGTAGATTTAAAATCGTTTTGTGTAAATCGGTGTAATCTATGGTGAATACGAGTTTTGACACATTTACATTTGCAGTAATAGCAATCCGGCTATAAGTGTTTATTATTGATCGATTCCAAATGAAGCCACAATGATATTTTTTTCATCCAAAGAATTAGGATTACGAACCGTTATCCCATATTCGCCCACCGGCTTTTCTTTCAATGTGATCAGATAAGAACTTTCTCCATATTTTTTAGCTGTATACGGAAGTAGTTCCAGATTATTGCTAGAGGCTCCTCCAAATGTACTCAAAGAAGATAACTCGGCCTTACGTACCTTCTTACCCGTTTCAAACTGAAAGATATTAATAATAGACATTGGATCGGTATTGTTGTCCACAGCTCTCACAATCAACTTAAAATCATCTCCCTGATGTAATCGTACCTGAGCGCTAGGACCATCTACATTTATCTTTGTTTTCACTTTACCCATACCTACCAAATATACCGAAGCATTGGCTTTTGTTTTGATTTTAACAGTAGCTTTTTCCAGCGGAGTCGTGCTGTTATCCGGATTTAACACTAACACCTCACCTATAAAATCAGGTTCGGTAACCGTCTCTTGTGCATAACTACCTGTACAGAACAGAATGCTTATCAAAAATAATAATTTAATTTTCATACTTGTCGTTGTTTTTAAATTAAAATAATCTACAAATATATCTAATTATTCACAATTTTTCCTATAAGAGTCAGTTACATTATTTCTCAAATCCGGCAAGTTCTTTCTTCACAATCCAATATCCAACTCTTGACTCTGAAATACCCGGCTTCACTTTATGGTTACATATCAACTCGTCATCCACTATCGCAGATTCTAAATAATAAAAACAACAGGCGTCATCTCCATCCAATTTACGGGCCAATTCTATGATATGTGTAGATATCAAAAAACGGCTATATGCCTTTGCTTTCAACACCTCTGCTACGGCAACCGATGCCTCAAAAGCATCCCGCGCATTGGTTCCCCTAAACAATTCATCGAAAAGTACAAAACAGTGATACCCCTTGTTAATCTGTTCCAGCACCTCTTTTACTCTCAATACTTCCGCATAGAAATGGCTGCGACCATCTCTCAGAGAATCCGGCAGATTGATAGAAGTAAAAATACCATCGAACATAGGACAAACCATCGAGGAAGCCGGTACCGGAAATCCGGCATGAGCCAACCATACAGCAGATGCTATTGCCTTCAAGTCGTGGATTTACCCGCCATATTCGACCCGGTAAAGATACAGATATTCCCATTCTCCATCTCTCAATCGTTCGCTACAGCATCTTTCACTTGCGGATGATAGAAATTGCACAGCATAAACTTGCTATCATTAGTAAAAGAAGGAAAGCACCAACCTTTCGTCACTGCTGTCCGATGCACGGTACGAATGGCATCCAGTTGATATACAATAGAAAGAAGAGCTGCAATGGTATGATTTCGTCGATAACGGAAAATGTAATCCAAACGGTCGGTCCGGTAAAAGCTATCTTCCTGCCCGCAGGAATCAACCATTTTTCCCAATTCTGTAGCCTGATAGATCTCTGAGATAGTGGCGGCAATGTTACGGATCAACCGGGGAGAGAGTTCCGTCACATGATCTGCAAAAGTTTTCAGCTCCAACAAAACGTTTTCAAGCAACTTCGTTCCCCTACGGATGACATAACGCTCGGGAGTAGCCCTGAAATGCCGGAAGATATATGAAAAGGCAGATTCCAAATAGCTCACTCTCGTCGGACGATCTCCCTGGCTGAGATAAAACTCAATGAAATCCAGTTCTTCCCTACAAATACGTATCTCCGGAAAGTCCGGATAGCGGATCGCTTCCTGCCTTTCGTGCAATGCTTTCCAATCAGACAAAGGGTGAACCAGCCACTCTTCCAGACACCTCTTTCCTCCATCACTTTCCGTCATGTCAAAGAGCGAGAAAAGAGTTTTCTCGCCATACGTACTTTCCACAATTCCTAAGTCATTGAGAGTCTGTCGATCTGTTCGCAACTTTTTCACGGTACCTCCTATGATAGATTTCCCAAAGATAGAATATTTTTCCGGGAATAGCACTATTCATCCTCCGGGAATTGTATAACTTTGCAGCCGATAAATCCATAGTTTACATATTGAAATGGGAAAATATCGCACGAAAGGGAGCATTGCTCTCATCATTACAGGAAGTGTCCTGATCCTCGTACTGGCAGGTTTATATCTGGGGCGTAACGGAATTCTCTGCCGGACGGCCGACAAACGAATACTATATGCCGAACAAAAATACGGATTATCTATCTGCTATGAGGACCTGCGAATGAAAGGATTAAACGAAATCGAACTGAAAAATCTCTCTATAGTTCCCCGCAACCGGGATACCCTTCTCACCCTGCATACTTTGAACATGCACCTCAACTTTTGGAAATTGATTCGGGGAAAAATTGAAGTGCGTAATGTAACCGTCGACCAACTGAAGGCCTCATTTATAAAAGCAGACAGCATGGCGAATTATGATTTTCTCTTCTTGAAAAGAAAACGAGAGACTTCATCCGGACAGGTTCAGACCGACTATGCCCACAGAATAAACCGGATACTGAATCTTTTCTATGGCTTCCTGCCGGAAAACGGGACCTTGTGTCAAATAGACATTACTGAACGGAAAGACCGTAACTTCGTAAACATCCATATTCCCAAACTAACGGTCCGGCAAAATCATTTTCGCTCGGATATCGAAGTACATGAAGACTCGACAACCCAACATTGGACCACCTGCGGAAAAGTAAACCGAAGCAGCCATACCCTGAAAGCAGAACTCTATGCACAACAGAACAACAAAATCATCCTACCCTACCTCAAACGCCGTTTCGATGCCGATATTCGTCTGGATACCTGACTTATAGCCTGACAAAATCGGAAAAGAATGGCGGACAGGTTCAGTTGATCGGGCAAGCGGCTGTCAGTGGACTCGAAGTATATCACAAGGCTCTTTCTCCTGAAACGGTCAATCTGGATCGTGGTCAAGTATCTTACCGGATTCTTGTAGGCAAAGAATCCGCCGAACTGGATAGTACTACTGTGATACGGTTCAATCAAATGCAGTTTCACCCTTACCTGAAAGCCGAAAAGAAAAAACAGCAATGGCATTTCACAGCAGCCGTAGACAAACCCTGGTTTCCGGCAGACCAATTGTTCGGTTCACTTCCCAAAGGATTATTCAGTAACCTGGAAGGTATAAAGACAAGTGGCGAATTGGCCTATCACTTTTTTCTAGATGCAAATTTTGCCCTGTTGGACAGTCTGAAATTGGAATCGGAACTGAAGGAAAGGAATTTCTGCATTGTAAACTACGGGGTCACAGATCTTGGTAAAATGTCGGAAGAATTTATCTATACGGCTTACGAAAACGGCCAACCGGTACGTACTTTTCCAATCGGCCCTTCCTGGGAACATTTCACACCATTGGACAGCATCTCTCCGTTGTTGCAAATGTCTGTGATGCAAAGTGAAGACGGAGCTTCTACTTCCACCGGGGATTCCTTCCTGAAGCCATGCGCGAAGCGTTGATACAAGATCTGAAAGTGAAACGTTTTGCCCGCGGAGGGAGTACCATCACCATGCAGTTGGTGAAAAACGTATTTCTGAATCGAAACAAAAACATAGCCCGTAAACTGGAAGAAGCTCTGATTGTCTGGCTGATAGAAACAGAACGCCTTACCTCCAAAGAACGAATGTACGAAGTATATCTGAATATAGTAGAATGGGGACCGCTCGTTTATGGGGTGCAGGAAGCAGCAACCTATTATTTTAAAAAGCGACCGTCTCAACTGACAGCCGAAGAATCTATTTTTCTGGCTTCCATTATTCCAAAGCCGAAGCATTTCCGGAATTCGTTTAACAATGATATGCAACTGAAGGAGAGCCTGGAAGGCTATTACCGTTTAATAACCGAACGATTAGTGAAAAAAGGAATCATCAGTGAAGTGGCAGCCGACAGCATCCGCCCGGAAATTAATGTAACCGGCGAGGCAAAGAAAGATCTGCAAAGAGACAGCATACAATAGTTTACCAAAGCCTCGAAGCCAAGACAAGAGGTAGATGTTCTGACCTCTTATCCTGACTGGTTCAACTCCTGAAATTTTAAAGAAATAATACGGAAACAGAAAGGAAAGGCAAATAGCACTTATCTTTCTCTGTTCCCCTCTCTGCAGAGCGGGATGAAGTACTACGGCTATTGCTACGTTTGCTATCCGTACGCTCCGGTGTTACTCTATGAGGAGTAGATATGTTTTCACTCTTCCGGACAGTATTCGTCCTCCGGTTATTTTCCGTACTTCTGGTTTCTCTGCCGGTACGGGTAGCATTCCCAGGAGTCACTCTGTTGTTATCCCGTGAAGATGAGCTTTCTCTTTGGGACACTCCTCTTCTCACCTCATCTCTCCGTCCCGAATTGGAACGTATGGTTACCGATCCGAAATCGGAACGGCGATGCGTGTTATAATTTCGATGATCTCTTATACTGTGCGAACCCGAATAGAAATCATGTCGATAGCGTCCGCGATAATAGCTGTTATGATAATGAGTACGATAGTGTCCACCGCAATAGCTGTTATAGTGGTACGGTTTGCCAAAGTAGAAATGATTATGGTTTGTATACCGAATATAGATACGAAAACTCCAACTGCCACCACTGGCATAAACCGGTCGATAAAAATAATCGACCCCTATAAAACGGCGATACTGTGAAGCAGTCAGCACCCAACGCAAATCATCATTACGAATGTCCAGGGTACGATAGTATTTATCGAGTGCCCACTCTTCTCCCCTTATCACATCGTCCATCAGATAACGAATGGAGTAAATAAAATCGTAATTGATTTCGTATACATCATTATATTGCCCTGTGCTCAGGTTCAGTTCATAGGCCATCTTATCGGTCAGGAAACGAGTCTCCTTGCGAATGCGGCTATTGCTCATGGCTGCCATACTCACACTGCTTATAGCAGTGATTCCTATGACCAAAAAGAATATCAATATTCGTTTCATATCTTAAGTCTATTTAATTCTATTATAGTTCCTCACAAAGTTCTTCACCGTATCCTGATTCGACAGAAAATCCAATCCGTCTATTGCTGCGGAAAAATTATCTTTATCCACTACGCTCGGATAAAGTATCTTCAGTACCTTAGTCCGATCATCATCAAAGCTATAAAGTTTTATCAATCTGCAGCATTGCTCTGATGTAAATCCGGTAGAGCGGGTTGCTTTCTCAATGAAATCTGTCCGGTCCGAATCAAAAGTTTTACTCTTTACATCATTTAAAAAGCGGGCAAACTCATCGTTTCTCATGGCTCTATAGTCACAAGCGGGAGCTATGTCCGAAGCAGTGACTGTACACCTATGCCTAAAGAAAAGGAAGGGGCAGGAGGAGCAGTCGGTGCACCGTCTCTAAACGAATCCAACCCAACAACACGGTTGTCGATAAAGTTAACACAAATCACTGAATGCCCTGCTTTGGAAAGATACCCGCGATATTCCCACTCTTCCATTGCTCCATCAAAGCGTCTGTAATTGGCTTTCCAAGAATCGCCTTCACTTCCTGTTGTGTCATTCCTTCTGGATACTCATTAGCTGACTGTTTTTGAAGTTTAAGATCAAGCCTGCACAACTACTCATAACAACAAGCAAGATTAATATCGCCGAAACATGTATTTTTTTCATAATTCTTATAGGTTTTAGTTACGTTGATTATGGTATTTTCTCACAAATTCGTTCATCTTGTTTTTATCCGACTGAAAAGTGAGGCTTTCGATGACCAGATAGAAATTGGGTTTATCAACAATCCGTGGATACATAGCCTGCATCAGTTTTATCTTTTCACTATCGAAACTGAACAGATTTACTAATTGGAGACATTGGTCGGAAGTGAAGCCTGTCGAAACAAGTGTAGTTTCAATCAGCTTGTTACGGTCTGAGTCGAAATGTTTGTCTTTCACAGTTCTCAGAAAACGGTCGAACTCTGTACGGTTCATCACTACATCATAGCCGGGACGCACCGGACGATCGGGACAGAAATCAGGACGATCATTATAGCCCACCCGAATATCCCTGATATTCATACCGGGATTTGAGACCCATTCCTGAAACAGCAAGTCGCCTTTCACACTTTGTCCGGTACGTGGTATATAACGTACTGCATATACTTCTATCCGGTGCCTGCCCGAATAGTTAGCAATGAAACAAGTCTCCGTCGGAGTGCAGATTTGCTCGCCATCCACAAAGACAAGAATCGCCTCACCTGAGCTTTGGATATTTATTCCACTGATTCTTCCGGCTTGTGCAACAAATGCAACAAACAAGAAACAAAGAGTTATGATTACTTTTCGCATGTCGTTTAGTTTTTATTGTTTCTAATATCACAAAAATAGGGTGAGGAAACTCCCCACCCTAATGATTCTATCTATTCATACGTAGGGTTTCCCTATTCAACTTAGGGACGTACCAACTCGATGCCGTCTTCATGAAGAAGAATCAGACGCTTCTTGTACAAATCGCCAACGGCTTCTTGAATGTCTTCTTACTGACACCGAACGTGTCATAAATCTCCTCGGCAGGACTCTTATCTGTAAGTCCAATCCATCCCCCATGCTCTGTGATGTAGCGATGAAGTGTCTTTGAAAAATCATCTATCTTTTCAAAGCCCGGCTTCTGGAGAATCAGATCTATCTTGCCATCTTCGCGTACCTGCTTGACGTATGCTTTCAGTACATCGCCGGTATGTAAAGTCTGAAATATTTCACTATCATACAGCAAGCCGCTATACATATTCTCAATAATAGCCTTAAACCCGAGGTCTGTCTTCTGCCAGATAAGGATGTTCACTTCTTCACCAGGCTGATAAGAAGCTTTCTCTTTAGATAAGTAACGGTCTACTTTGGCCGAAGCTACGATCCGGAAACTTTCATCATCAATATGGGCATGGATAACGTATTTATTCCCTACCTGCATCTTCATCTTCTGCTCGCTGAAAGGGACAAACAGATCCTTCATCAATCCCCAGTTAAGAAAAGCTCCGAACTGGTTGACCCACGATACTTCCAGGCAGGCAAACTCCCCTACTTGTACCAAAGGTGTCAATGTAGTAGCTATTAACCGTTCTTCATTATCCAGATAAAGGAAGACGTTCAACCAGTCTCCCAACTTACAATCTTCGGTACATAGCGGGTGGGCAACAGGATTTCTCCCTCTTCTCCCCCATCCAGATACATACCGAAATCGACCTGCTTGACTACCTCAAGCTGGTTGAATTTTCCTAATTCAATGCTCATAATCTTCATTCTGTTTACTGCAAAGATAAATAAAAAACAGACGTAAGAATGATTAGCCGCCGAAAAACATATTGCCGCATCTGCTTGTTATCATTGGCAAATGATAACTTTTCATTATAGCGCAAAACTTTTTTCGATAAACAACCTGCACATAAACAAGTTATCTTTGCATCGGAAACAAAAAAACAAAGCAATTGTCGAATTAAAAAAGATATAAATTATGGAATTCTTAACCAACGAAAAACTTACGATTGTAGGAGCTGCCGGAATGATTGGCTCTAACATGGCACAGACTGCCTTAATGATGAAACTGACTCCGAACATCTGCCTGTACGACCCCTATACACCCGCTTTGGAAGGCGTGCTGAAGAGTTGTATCACTGTGCGTTCGAGGGAGTAAACCTGACCTACACTTCAGACATCAAAGAAGCTTTGTCGGGAGCCAAATACATTGTGTCCTCCGGTGGTGCTGCCCGTAAAGCAGGCATGACCCGTGAAGATTTACTGAAAGGTAATGCAGAAATCGCCGCCCAGTTTGGTAAAGATATCCGCCAATATTGCCCGGACGTAAAACATGTGGTTGTCGTATTCAATCCTGCCGATATCACCGGATTGATTGTCTTACTCTATGCCGGACTGAAACCGTCACAAGTATCAACATTAGCAGCTTTGGACAGTACACGTCTGCAAAACGAACTAGTGAAATACCTTCATATTCCCGCATCTGAAATAGTGAATTGCCGTACGTATGGCGGACACGGAGAACAGATGGCCGTATTCGCTTCTACCACCAAAGTACAAGGTGAAGCGCTTACTAAAATTATAGATACTCCACGTATGCCTATGCAGGATTGGGAAGACCTGAAAGTACGCGTCATCCAAGGTGGAAAGCATATCATCGACCTGCGCGGGCGCTCTTCATTCCAAAGTCCGGCCTATCTGTCTATCGAAATGATTGCAGCAGCCATGGGCGGACAACCTTTCCGCTGGCCGGCAGGAACGTACGTATCCGACAAAAAGTTCGATCATATCCTGATGGCAATGGAGACTTCTATCACGAAAGAAGGTGTGAGCTATAAGGAAATACAGGGAACTCCCGAAGAGCAAAAAGAAATGGAAGAGAGCTACGCTCACTTATGCAAATTACGTGATGAAGTGATCGCTATGGGTATCCTTCCGGAAATCAATAAATGGCATGAACTGAACAAGCATATTAACTGATGACATCATACAAAGTTTAATTAGTTGGGATACTGCCTGTCTACTACGTGCAGATGGGCAGTATTTTTTAGGCATACTTATTCCTGAACAGTTATTTTGGCTTACTTTCGTCAGCTGCCTCCAATTGTTTATAATACTCCTCTTTCTCTTTGTTCTTTTTTTGAATCAGGCTGGTGACATAAACCGTAAAGATCGGGAACATCATCATACCCAGTGCCGCCAGCAACACCGAAAGTACACGTCCCGTCACGGTGACAGCAATAATATTGGAACCTACCGTAGTCACATCCATAAACGCCCACCAAAGCGCATCTCCGTAACCGGTCACCAGGGGATTGACCTTGTGTTCGAGTACAAAAAAGCCAGGCTTGAAAAGTAAACAGTAGCAAGCAACATAGTCAGATAGGAAACAAACAGTCCGGAAGCCTTATTATAAGTAAGCCACCCCACCACAATAGCCATCGCATAGCCGCCCCGGACCAAAGGAACAAAACGAATCATATAAGTCACTTCGGGTGAAAAAGTCCATCCCATATAGGATATAATATTCTGGTAAGGTATCGCCACCAACAAAAAGATGAAATGCGTACTAAGATAGTGCCACTTATTTTTCGAAAGAAACAACTCGAGAATGAAATCGAACAAAAATAAGACACAAATCCATAGCTGAACTTTCATATAAACCGATTGGGTATAAAAAGGGATACCCTTAAACGTATCTATCGAGATGCTGATGACCAGAAACAGGGAAAGCAACAGGATGATGACATGTAAAATGCCGTAAATCCCTTTCTTCCGCAAAGCAAAATCAGAAAGAGCCATTTTCATAAGCGCTGATATTTTATAGGTTATTTTATTATGCAGAAGGAACAAGAGTCCTACACGATTTGTTTGATACCCACCCGGATTCAATAGAGGAACCGGTGATTTCACTCTTCACCGATGTTAATTAACCAAGTTTGACGTTAGTAAACTAAAACATCTCACGTTAAACGTTGTTATAGACACTGACTTAAAAATATTTTTCACTTAAAACCTTAACTTATGGCAAATATTAAACAAGCAGTGAAACTAGGGGTATTCACCCTGGCGATCATGAACGTAACGGCAGTAGTATCCCTACGCGGACTTCCTGCCGAGGCCGTATATGGAATGAGTTCGGCCTTCTATTATCTTTTCGCAGCTATCGTATTCCTTATTCCGACATCACTCGTTGCGGCGGAATTGGCTGCCATGTTCCAGGACAAACAGGGTGGTGTGTTCCGTTGGGTAGGCGAAGCGTACGGAAAGAAATTGGGATTCCTTGCCATCTGGGTACAATGGATTGAAAGTACGATCTGGTATCCGACTGTATTGACATTCGGTGCTGTATCTATCGCTTTCATCGGAATGAATGATACACACGACATGACACTGGCCAGCAACAAATACTATACACTGGCCGTTGTGCTTATCATTTATTGGCTGGCTACCTTCATCTCACTGAAAGGAATGGGATGGGTAGGTAAAGTAGCTAAAATAGGCGGTATGGTGGGAACCATCATCCCGCTGCCCTGCTGATTATCCTGGGTATTGTTTACTTGGCATCCGGAGGGCATTCCAACCTTGACTTCCATAGCAGCTTCTTCCCCGACCTTACGAATTTCGATAACGTGGTATTAGCGGCAAGTATCTTCCTCTTTTATGCCGGTATGGAAATGGGCGGTATCCACGTAAAGGATATGCAAAACCCTTCAAAGAACTATCCGAAAGCAGTATTTATCGGTGCACTTATTACTGTAATCATCTTCGTCTTGGGTACATTCTCACTAGGTATCATTATCCCGGCCAAAGATATCAGCCTGACACAGAGTTTACTTGTTGGCTTCGACAACTATTTTAGATATATCCATGCATCCTGGTTATCACCGATCATCGCCATTGCTCTTGCATTCGGTGTGTTGGCAGGTGTATTGACATGGGTTGCCGGTCCGTCCAAAGGTATCTTTGCCGTAGGTAAGGCCGGTTATATGCCTCCGTTCTTCCAGAAAACCAATAAATTGGGTGTACAGAAAAATATCCTATTCGTTCAGGGTGGTGCTGTTACCGTATTGAGCCTTCTGTTTGTGGTTATGCCTTCCGTACAGAGCTTCTATCAGATCTTGTCACAGCTGACAGTTATTCTTTATCTGGTGATGTACTTACTTATGTTCTCCGGTGCCATCTACCTGCGCTATAACATGAAGAAAGCTAACCGTCCGTTCCGTATCGGTAAAAAAGGTAACGGCTTGATGTGGATTGTCGGCGGCTCGGCTTCCTCGGTTCATTACTGGCGTTTATCCTCAGCTTTATCCCGCCCAGCCAGATTTCTACAGGTAGCAACACGGTATGGTTCTCTGTATTGATTATCGGTGCTTTGGTTGTTGTGATTGCTCCGTTTATCATTTATGCAGCTAAAAAGCCATCATGGCTGACCCGAACAGTACTTTCGAACCGTTCCACTGGGAAACACAAGCTAAACCACAAGTTGCTCCGGCAACAACAACTACCGCCGGTCCGGCAACAAGCAGCGCTACCACTATCGGTAGTACAACTTCTACCCCATCGACAGGTTCCGGCTCTGTTTCATCCGATAAGGACACCCCACAGAAACAAAGTTAAAAGTGTATCTATCTACCTGAATGAAAGAGGTTGTATCCGAAAGTTTATTCTATATTCTACCGGATACAACCTCTTATTTTTCATAAATCTGCTCAGGATTTCAAAGGAAGGGTAAACCAGAAGGTAGATCCTTTTGTCACTTCCGATTCGACTCCCATTTCTCCCCCCAGATTCTGTACGATAGTTTGTGAAAGAGTCAGTCCCAGCCCTGTTCCGGGTACTTCATGGTCCAATTTGGTAAATCGGTCGAATATTTTATCCTGTTCTCCGGCAGGAATGCCAATACCTGTATCAGAAACATAAAAGTAAATCTCGTCCTCTCCTTGGGGACGACATCCGAAACAAATCTCCCCACTGTGGGTAAACTTCATCGCATTATGTACCAGATTTGTGATTATCTGTACGATACGATGTTGCTCGGAATAAATGATCCATTCATCTGTTCCTGCCTTACAAATCAGTTTAATTTCGGGCTTGTCTTTCAGACGTATGTTTAAAATGCCATGCAGAGCACATAATAAATCGTTTACATCAAATTCGGAATAATGGAAATCCAGACTACCCGACTCTATTTTTGAAAGGTCGAGTACATCCGTCACTATCTGCAATAAACGATCATTGTTTTCCGCTACAATATCCAGATACATCTTTTTTCCGTATCATCATCCGCAGAAGCCAACAAACCGGAAAAACCGACAATCGCATTCAGTGGGGTACGAATTTCATGACTCATATTAGCTATAAAAGCAGATTTCAACTTTTCGGCAGAAACAGCGTTCTCTTTTTCAATATTCAGCAACCGCTGCATATTCTTCAATTCAGTAATATCATAGACAGTCAGTAACATCTGTTCGTGACCTTCATTATTCAAGTAAGTACCCGAGACAGAAACATCACAAGGAATAATCTGTTGATGATCCGAACTGAGCAGCCTCATGGATGCTTCTAATTTATGAAACCCTTTTTATGGCAGAATGCATTCTCAATAGTATGGCGAATCATGCAATTTTCGCAATTTTTATGTGCCCCGCATCCTCCGCCACTACGAACAGCGTTTTTACAATTCAGCAGATCACCGACTCTACCGGAGGACGCAGGCTCTTCTGAGATTCCACTCAAATCATAATAATTGGTCCTTATCACCACCAAGTCACTATTTATCAAGATAAAGCAAGCGTTCATACTACGTAAAATCGTATCTGATTCCTTGGTTTGAGCCACCCATTCGTTCTTTTGCACACTTATCTTTCTCCACAAATACCAATATCTGGCACAAATAAAAAGAATAATGATTATAAAGACGCTAAAGATAATGTAGATCATCATATACTTCTAACTGGAAATCTTATTTGTTTTGTTTGTTATGAACATGTCCGCAGTTACCCGCTACATAATTTTGCGGTAAAGATAAGGAAATAGCATTATACATATAATAAAGACAAACGTTTATTTTATTGAGGATGACCACATTTTAAGAAACCTTTTCTTCCGGTTGCATCTATGCATATTCATACAGTCTCTAACCCAAAGATACTAAGTCTTACAGATTTTCATACATCTTCTTTGTCTACTGTCCATTCCTAATTTCATTAATTCACCGACAGAAACGTATTAATATCATTTTCGTTGAAGAAAGACGTAAGATCATCGTAAAATCAAAACAAGAAAAAAGATTTCCACTCCCTTTGGACAAATATTTCATATTTTCTTTGCCAAACTATTGCAGTATTAAAAATTATACCTATCTTTGCACCCGCAATCACAAAGGTGCCATAGCTCAGTTGGTAGAGCAAAGGACTGAAAATCCTTGTGTCCCCGGTTCGATTCCTGGTGGCACCACTTTGCAAGTAGCGGAATGTAGCGCAGTTGGTAGCGCACTACGTTCGGGACGTAGGGGTCGGGCGTCGAGTCGCCTCATTCCGACATTCGCACAAACAAGCCACTCTATTTGAGTGGCTTGTTTGTTTTTAAGAAAAAGAATCGGAATTAACGGATTGTAGCTCAGTTTGAAAATTTGGGATCATACCTAAATTTTGAGAGAATTCCCGGATCAATCTAAATTCCTCTTTTTACTTTCACCCCAAAAATTACTCCCCCCTAAATTATATATCACTTCCAATCCAAATTCTGCATATTTCTACATCACATGCTATTTTTATGTATAAAAAGAGTAAAAAAACAGCTTTTTATGCATACTATTTCCAAAATATTGCATACTTTTGCGTCATTCTTAGAATAATTATACAAGATGAAGAAGAAAGCAAACCGGTTAGACGCCATCAAAATGATTATCTCCAGTAAGGAAGTAGGTTCACAGGAAGAACTCTTGCAAGAATTAGGTCAGGAAGGATTTGAACTGACACAAGCTACTCTTTCACGTGACCTGAAACAACTGAAAGTGGCCAAAGCCGCCAGCATGAACGGAAAATATGTATATGTATTACCCAACGACATCATGTACAAACGTGTCGGCGACCAGAGTGCCAGTGAAATGTTGATGAACAATGGCTTCATTTCCCTTCAGTTTTCCGGAAATATCGCAGTAATCAAAACTCGCCCCGGCTATGCCAGCAGCATGGCTTACGACATCGACAACCGTGAATCTGACACCATTTTGGGAACAATTGCCGGAGACGATACCATTATGTTGGTACTACGTGAAGGGGCAACGCCCACTGCCGTACGACATTTCTTGTCTCTCATTATTCCGAATATCAACTAACTAACAACAATTATACTCTATACTAAATCAACAATGGACACTCAACAAATAGATGTTATGGTAGCCGACGCCTCGCATGAGGTTTACGTTGACACTATTTTGGAGACAATCAGAAACGCAGCAAAAGTACGCGGAACCGGAATAGCAGAACGTACACACGAGTACGTAGCCACCAAGATGAAAGAAGGAAAAGCAATCATAGCTCTTTGCGGAGATGTATTTGCCGGATTTACCTACATTGAATCATGGGGAAACAAGCAATACGTTGCTACTTCAGGATTGATCGTACACCCTGACTTCCGGGGATTAGGACTGGCCAAACGTATCAAACAAGCCTCTTTCCAATTGGCTCGTTTACGATGGCCCAGAGCTAAAATATTCAGTCTGACCAGCGGCGCAGCCGTGATGAAAATGAATACGGAATTGGGATATGTACCGGTCACTTTTAACGAGCTGACCGACGACGAAGCCTTTTGGAAAGGATGTGAAGGTGCATAAACCATGAAATACTGATGGCGAAGGACCGTAAATTCTGCATCTGCACCGCTATGCTATATGATCCGACAGATCCGCATAACATAAAAAAGAACAAGAAAGAAATAACATTTAAAATATACAGCACTATGGAACAGAAAAAGAAAGTAGTGGTTGCATTCAGCGGAGGTCTCGATACCTCTTTCACTGTAATGTACCTGGCCAAGGAAAAAGGATATGAAGTGTATGCAGCGTGTGCCAACACAGGTGGCTTCAGCGAAGAACAACTGAAACAGAATGAAGAGAATGCCTACAAACTGGGTGCTGTGAAATATGTCACACTCGACGTCACTCAGGAATATTACGAAAAAAGTTTGAAATATATGATATTCGGTAACGTACTACGTAACGGTACCTATCCTATTTCTGTCAGCTCCGAACGTATTTTCCAGGCATTGGCCATCGCACGCTATGCGAAAGAGATTGGTGCGGAAGCCATTGCACACGGTTCGACAGGGGCCGGTAACGACCAGATTCGTTTCGACATGACATTCCTTGTCATGACTCCGGGCGTAGAAATTATTACGCTGACCCGCGATATGGCACTCAGCCGTCAGGAAGAAATCGACTACTTGAACAAAAATGGCTTCGAAGCAGACTTTACAAAACTAAAATACTCTTATAATGTCGGACTATGGGGTACTTCAATCTGCGGCGGAGAAATTCTAGACAGTGCACAAGGATTGCCCGAAACGGCCTACCTGAAGCAAGTAACGAAAGAGGGAAGTGAACTTCTGCGCCTTGAATTTAAGAATGGTGAACTTCACGCCGTGAATGGAGAAGTGTTCGAAGATAAAATTGCCGCCATCCAAAAAGTGGAAGAGATAGGTGCTGCTTACGGTATTGGCCGTGATATGCATGTAGGTGATACTATCATCGGTATCAAAGGACGTGTAGGATTCGAAGCCGCCGCTCCAATGTTGATCATCGGTGCACACCGTTTCCTTGAGAAATACACATTGAGCAAATGGCAACAATATTGGAAAGATCAGGTAGCTAACTGGTATGGTATGTTCCTTCATGAAAGCCAATACCTGGAACCGGTGATGCGTGATATCGAAGCAATGCTTCAAGAATCACAACGTAATGTGAACGGTACAGCCATCCTTGAGCTCCGTCCGTTGTCATTCTCTACTGTCGGTGTAGAATCACAAGACGACTTGGTAAAGACCAAGTTTGGTGAATATGGAGAAATGCAAAAGGGTTGGACGGCCGAAGATGCAAAAGGCTTCATCAAGGTGACTTCTACCCCACTACGTGTTTACTATGCTAACCATAAGGACGAAGAGGTATGATAAAAGCAGGAATCATTGGTGGAGCAGGATATACAGCAGGCGAACTTATCCGCCTGCTTATCAATCATCCCGAGACTGAAATCGTATTTATCAACAGTACCAGTAACGCCGGAAACAAAATTACTGATGTACACGAGGGACTTTACGGAGAGTGTGACCTGACTTTTACAGACGAACTTCCGTTGGAAGACATCGATGTACTGTTCTTCTGTACAGCCCATGGGGATACGAAGAAATTTATGGAAAGCCATAATATCCCGGAGGAACTGAAAATTATAGACCTTTCAATGGATTATCGCATAGCTTCACCGGATCATGACTTCATATACGGTCTGCCGGAACTAAATCGTCGTGCAACCTGCACAGCAAAGCATGTGGCTAATCCGGGATGTTTCGCAACTTGCATCCAGCTGGGACTGCTCCCACTGGCAAAACACCTGATGCTAAATGAGGACGTAATGGTAAACGCCATTACAGGAAGCACGGGAGCGGGAGTAAAACCCGGTGCAACCAGTCATTTCAGCTGGCGTAACAACAATATGAGTGTATACAAAGCTTTCGAACACCAGCACGTTCCTGAAATCAAGCAATCGCTGAAACAACTCCAGAACAGTTTTGATGCGGAAATTGATTTTATCCCTTATCGCGGCGATTTCCCCCGCGGCATCTTTGCCACTTTGGTAGTGAAAACAAAAGTAGCATTGGAAGAGATCGTACGCATGTATGAGGAATATTATGCCAAAGATTCGTTTGTCCACATCGTTGATAAAAACATAGATCTCAAACAGGTAGTAAATACCAATAAATGTCTGATTCACCTGGAAAAACACGGCGATAAATTACTGATCATTTCTTGCATCGACAATTTATTGAAAGGTGCATCCGGACAGGCTGTCCACAACATGAACCTGATGTTTAACCTGGAGGAAACGGTAGGCCTGCGCCTCAAGCCTCTGCATTCTAAGAAGAAACAATGAACTTATTTGATGTATATCCACTTTTCGATATAAACATAATAAAAGGAAAGGGTTGTCACGTCTGGGACGAGAATGGAACCGAATACCTGGATCTTTATGGAGGCCATGCCGTTATCTCTATCGGACATGCTCATCCCCATTATGTTGACATGATTAGCAAGCAGGTGGCAACCCTGGGCTTCTATTCAAACTCCGTAATCAACAAGCTGCAACAACAGGTAGCCGAACGTCTCGGAAAAATATCCGGGTATGAAGATTATTCCCTATTCCTGATAAACAGTGGTGCCGAAGCAAATGAAAACGCGTTGAAACTGGCTTCGTTCCATAACGGACGTACCAAAGTGATCTCTTTTGGGAAAGCTTTTCACGGACGCACTTCACTAGCAGTCGAGGCCACAGATAATCCTAAAATTATAGCTCCGATCAATGCCAACGGACACATCACCTACCTTCCGCTAAATGACATAGAGGCTGCGAAAGCCGAATTGGCAAAAGAAGATATTTGTGCTGTCATCATTGAAGGCATACAGGAGTTGGCGGTATCAAAATACCGACTCCCGAATTCCTGCAAGAGCTCCGCAAAGCCTGTACAGAACACGGAACAATCCTGATTCTGGATGAAATACAAAGCGGTTACGGACGTAGTGGCAAATTCTTCGCTCACCAATATGCCGGAATCAAACCGGATATTATTACAGTTGCCAAAGGAATCGGAAACGGATTCCCGATGGCCGGAGTACTGATCAGTCCTATGTTTACACCCGTATATGGCATGCTTGGAACAACTTTCGGGGGCAATCATCTGGCTTGCTCGGCTGCATTGGCAGTAATGGATGTCATCGAACAGGAGAATTTAGTAGAAAATGCAGCCAACATCGGCTCCTATCTGCTGGAAGAACTGAAAAATTCAAGGAAATCAAAGAAGTGCGCGGATGCGGATTAATGATCGGAATGGAATTTGACCAACCGGTAAAGGAAATCCGGAGCCGCCTGATCCACGAACAAAAAGTATTTACCGGTGCCAGCGGTACGAACGTAATCCGATTGTTGCCTCCTCTCTGCCTCAGCAAAGAGGAAGCCGATGAATTCCTCGCCCGGCTAAGAAAAGTACTCGGTTAATAATCAGCATCCTTATAAGGAAAGTGAAAAAGTGAAAATACCTGCCACGTTTGCTCGTATTTTCACTTTTTACTTATACCTTTGTCAGAAACAGACTAAATAATTATATAATATGAAAGTAGCTATCATTGGTGCAGGAAATATGGGGGGCTCCATTGCCTGCGGACTGGCAAAAGGTAAGCTGATTCCGGCTTCCGATATAATAGTATCCAACCCCAGCATTGGAAAGCTGGAAGCACTAAAGAAAGAATTTCCTTCTATTGCTATCACTCGCAATAATGCTGAAGCTGCTACTGGTGCTGATATCGTGATTCTAGCTGTGAAACCTTGGCTGATCAGAGGTGTACTCCGAGAAATGAAACTAAGAAGCAAACAGATTCTGGTCTCTGTTGCTGCCGGTATCAGTTTCGAACAATTGGCTCATGATGTAGTAGAACCTGAAATGCCTATGTTCCGTATTGTCCCCAACACAGCTATCAGTGAATTACAGAGCATGACACTGATGCTTCGCGAAATGCCGGCCAAGAATTAGAAGCACTGATGGTCAATCTATTCAGCGAGATGGGTATGGCAATGATTTTGCCTGAAGACAAATTGGAAGCGGCTACCGCCCTGACTTCCTGCGGTATCGCTTACGTACTGAAATATATTCAGGCTGCCATGCAAGCGGGCATCGAAATGGGAATCCGGCCATCGGATGCCATGGATATGATTGCCCAATCTGTAAAAGGTGCCGCCGAACTGATACTGAACAATGACACCCATCCAAGCGTTGAGATCGACAAAGTGACTACACCCGGCGGAATTACCATTAAAGGCATCAACGAACTGGAGCATAATGGATTCACCTCTGCCATCATTAAAGCAATGAAAGCATCAAGATAGTGGCCGGACACTGTAATCACAAAATATAAAACAAATAATCACTAAACACTAAAATTGATATGGACGACCAAATTAAACAAATAGCAGAACGTCTGCGCGGATTACGTGACGTACTCGAACTGACGGCCGAAGACATCGCCCGTGATTGCGAGATTTCAGCGGAAGAATATCGCCTCGCGGAAACGGGAGATTACGACATTTCAGTGAGTATGCTGCAAAAATCGCACGTAAATACGGAATCGCTCTCGACGCTCTGATGTTTGGCGAAGAGCCCAAGATGAGTAGTTACTTCCTGACCCGTGCAGGAAAAGGAACCAGTATTGAGCGCACAAAGGCTTATAAATACCAGTCACTGGCAGCAGGTTTTATGAACCGGAATGCCGACCCGTTCATTGTAACTGTCGAACCCAAACCCGACATCGAGCCGATACACTATAACAGTCATAGCGGACAGGAATTCAACCTGGTACTTGAAGGCCGCATGATGATCAGTATAGATGGAAAAGACTTGATATTAAACGAAGGGGACAGCCTGTACTTCAATTCAAAACTACCTCATGGAATGAAAGCACTCGACGGGAAAACAGTACGTTTCCTGGCAGTAATCATGTAATTATTTAAATAAACAAGATGATAGATAGATTTTTATCTCAAACTTCCTTCAGTTCACAGGAAGACTTTGTGAAAAACTTAAAGATACACGTTCCGGACAACTTCAACTTCGGATATGACATAGTAGATGCCTGGGCTGCCGAACAACCAGACAAACCGGCCTTATTATGGACTAATGACAAAGGTGAACACCACCAGTTCTCTTTTGCGGATATGAAACAATATACTGACCGGACAGCCTCTTATTTTCAGAGCCTGGGTATCGGACATGGTGATATGGTCATGCTGATATTGAAACGACGCTATGAATTCTGGTTCAGCATCATTGCCCTGCACAAACTAGGGGCAGTCGTTATTCCGGCTACACACCTGCTAACCAAGAAAGACATTGTATACCGTTGCAATGCAGCCGACATAAAAATGATTGTGGCTGCCGGAGAAGAAGTGGTCACCAAACACATAATAGATGCTATGCCGGACTCTCCTACTGTAAAGCATTTAGTTAGCGTAGGGCCCGAAATACCCGAAGGATTTGATGACTTCCATCAGGGCATCGAGCATGCGGCGCCTTTCGTAAAGCCGGAACATCCGAACACCAACGATGACATTTCACTGATGTACTTCACCAGCGGAACAACCGGAGAGCCTAAGATGGTTGCACACGACTTCACTTATCCATTGGGGCATATCGTAACCGGTAGTTTCTGGCACAATCTGAAAGAAAACAGCCTCCATCTCACCATTGCCGACACCGGCTGGGGAAAAGCAGTGTGGGGAAAGCTCTACGGACAATGGATTGCCGGAGCAAATGTATTCGTGTATGATCATGAAAAGTTCACTCCTGCCGATATATTGGAAAAGATACAAAATTACCATGTCACTTCACTCTGTGCCCCTCCCACCATTTTCCGTTTCCTCATCCACGAAGACCTGACGAAATATGACCTTTCGTCATTGGAATATTGCACCATTGCAGGTGAGGCCTTGAATCCGGCTGTTTTCGACACATTCAAAAAGTTAACAGGCATCAACTGATGGAAGGCTTCGGACAGACCGAGACTACACTGACAGTAGCCACTTTCCCATGGATGGAACCCAAACCGGGAAGTATGGGGGTGCCCAATCCACAATACAATGTTGATCTGATCGATTACGAAGGACGGTCGGTAGAAGCCGGAGAGCAAGGACAGATCGTAATCCGGACTGACAAAGGAAAGCCACTGGGACTGTTCAAAGAATACTATCGGGACGCCTCGCGTACACACGAAGCATGGCACGACGGAATATACTACACTGGCGACGTAGCCTGGAAAGATGAAGACGGTTATCTATGGTTCGTGGGACGCGCCGATGACGTAATCAAAAGTTCCGGTTACCGTATCGGTCCGTTCGAAGTGGAAAGTGCATTGATGACACATCCCGCCGTAGTAGAATGTGCCATAACCGGCGTTCCCGACGAAATACGCGGACAGGTAGTGAAAGCTACCATCGTTCTGGCCAAAGAGTATCGTGAACGCAAAGGGGAAGACTTGGTAAAAGAGCTCCAGAATCATGTGAAAAAAGTCACAGCTCCTTATAAATATCCACGCGTCATCGAATTTGTCGACGAATTGCCTAAGACCATTAGCGGTAAAATCCGACGAGTGGAAATTCGGAAGAATGACGAGAAATAATCATGTCTCAAAAACAACAAAAAACAATCAAATACGAAATTGAGCAAACGTTTGCAACAAAAGTGTTATAATCTGAACAGAAATTATTCTTAAATGAACAAACAACCTGCTATATTTGCATCCGTAACCATTAAACAATTAAGAGCAAATGATAGTAAGCAGAAAGATTTCTCAGATTGAAGTGTTCGCGGGCAGTCCATGGGAAGTAGCAAGTGTCAAAAGCCTCCTGAAAGCCGCATCTATCGAAGTGGCTATGAAAGACAAAGGTATAGGCAGCATATTGCTTTCCGTTCCATGTGAATATTACACGGCAGCGATGCGGGTAATCGGCGGCCGGACAACTTCATAAATGGTTTGTTAGATTAGGTTTGATTAGGAAAGTAAAGCCGGGATGTATCGTGTTGCATTCCGGCTTTTTTTTGATTGACAGCACTTATATTCCATTAGTACCACTTTTGTTCTCACAAAAGAATGACGCTTCGTACCGTTAAAGACCTACTATCGTATAAGTGCTTCCTTTTCGGGTAATAAATGAACAGACATTGTTTTGTTCTTTCACGGAGACGGGTTTTCCATTCTCGGTGACCCGAAGTTTTCTTCCCCTCCAAGGATTGCTCAGTCTGCATATACCTCCTTTCTCACTAAAGATTTTCAGACCGCCCACTGACGTTCCGTCATAATCGGCAGAAACGAGAAAGGCTCCTTTTGCTCTAAGCCTCGTAAACGCAGCCGGTGTTTGTGTCCAACATGGAAAAAGATAGATGACACCCTCCACCGTTTGGAGCATCATTGAGTTTACCGTCTCTATAACAGCAGTTTTCTCAGTACAATGATGCCCGTCGATAATCAGAAAATTAGTTCCGGCCGTTTTTATCAAAGTCTTCATATTTTCCAATAAGAGATCGGGATCAAATCTGATACGGGCCCCCATCACAAAAGCACTCAATCCCAATTCGTTCATCGTATTGGTAAATCCCTTTTGAGAAACCTCATAATAATACAATGTGTTTCGGGCTATCTGCAAGGCCGTAGAGTCCGAATGTAAATTCAGTATTTCACAGGGATAGGCAGCATGCAGCTGTATGGCATGGCTTGGCAAATCCCATCCGGCCTCGTTCTTCGCATAGACAGGCAAGCCTTGATTAGGTGTTTTGGTCGGCATTATCACCTTATACTCCGGAAGATGAGACAAAATGTCGTTCCATTTCTTCCGTCGTTTTTGATCTACTCCCAACAACTTACTGTACCTCACTAACAAACCGAACGTCTGTTTCACAAAAGCTAAATCGGAAGGAGGGTTCAGATCCCACGAATCCTCGTGTCCTCCTGTCGTTATGGTATAACGATATGATTTGCCGTATGTCTCCTTCTGCATATAGTCTTCATAAAAATCGCCACAAAGACGAATATAAGGATACGCCCGATACCGTAAAAAGTTCAAATCACCGGTGTATTCATAATACCAACTGAACAGAGGAACATTGAACGGAGCATTCATGGTTTGTTGCCAATAATAATTATAAAATACCCCGATACCCCAAGGCCCCCACAGGAAATAGTATTCCCCTGCAAGACTTTCCTTCCCATGATGGATGCATAATTCCCATTTCTTCCTTTGCCCGCCGTTTTCCTTCGGGTATCAGCAACTCTATCGTTTTATAGAAAGGCAAGGCTATTTCCGGACGATTGGATGAAAAAGCACTATAGAATCCCGCCTGACTGTTATAGTTCAGGTGGATATCACCATGGTACATCATTTTGTCATCCATATTCCAGACTCCATACATGCCACCGGATACCGGTGAATGTTCGTTATAGGCAGAAGCCAGTAAATAAATAGACGACAAGTAGTGACGATTCAACAACTCGTCATTTGTTTCCACATACGAACGGGTCCACATATCTTTCCACCATGCTTTTTTCGCCATTTTCAATTGAGTCACATCCGCTTTATTTAAAGTCAACAGTTTGTTATAGGCCGTTGGCAGTTGCGGATCATTTCCTTTTCCACCTCCCGAAACATATACCACAACGAGAAGCGTATCGGAAGCTGTCAGCTGAAAATTTGATCGGACCATCGACTCGGACAGGCATTCCGGTTTAGACATAACTCCCACTATTTTAGTGGATATACCGGCACAGGAAATCCATCTCACCGCATCAGTCTTCGTTTGCCGAGTGACTTGAGCTATTTGTCCATTCACCTGTGCTGTAGTTGTATAAGAAGCAGATTGATTATCAGCATAAGTATCTACCGAAATAGGAACCGGAGTTTTTGAAGAGGTGGTAAACTTAGTTATTATCATATTTTCATTCACTCCCATCCAACTGACCATTTTAACCTGGTGAGCAGTAGCAGTAGTCATTCGTAACTCACTATTTAACTGGTCCATCTGATAACTAAATCCGGAAGGGTCCGCCCGGTTGACTGTGACAAAGCCGGAATATACCGGAGAGTTTACAGTGATATTCACCCCACCAATGGGCAAAGCAGCCGAACCACTGCCTGCCCAGTCTGTCCAGCCATCCGTAACAAAATCCACTTTCGATATCTTTAATGTCTGACTATTGTCCGATGTAAATGCCACTACCCCTACATCTCCATTCCCCATATAGGGGCCTAAAGGAGCATGATTGCTCTGAATACTGCTATAACTGAAAGGTTTATGCCATGTTGCCGTAAGCAGTGCCTTTTTTTGTTCAAAGAAGAGCGAATCTTTTGACGAGTCAGCATACAATAAGTTATTTTGCGAATGTATCGATAAGCTATAGCTTAGAAACAGAAAGAGAAACTTTAACTTCATATTTAATGCGTGTGTGTTTAACAGTCGATTATATTTCTCAGTAATACAAATCACTGATAATTAGAACATATATAAAAGTATCAATATCCTTTTTACAAAAAGACAAAGGCTTATTACAAAAATAGTACTTTTTTAGGGATAAAAAAGAAGAAGAATCTCAAGAAAGTCCATGCAATAGCCTAAAAGCATAAATATCCTCAGAAGCATTTTCAAAAGAGAATACAATAACCCGACTAAAGTAATTCACATTAGAAGTGTGATATGTAATCCCGGTCTCAATTTATGGATCGGAATTAAAAAGAAAATGATCTTAACCAATATAACCTTATCCCAATTACCATCCCGATAGAGCATAACGATTCTTTTCTTCTTTACAAATCATAAACCAAACAACTGTATTTGCCCCTACTCTTAAGACATTGTATTCAAGTCTATTATAATGAATCTCAATATCTTTATTTCAGCCCTGGTACGCGAGCTCATGGTCTCCGGTATGCGGACCTATGGGCACAGATACGTGGGCTCATGAGCACAGGTAGCAGGGACAGGATAAAGAACAGAGTATTTTCGACTAAACAATAAAAGAAAACAAGATGCTTTAAACAACGTATTTAGTTAATTAACATGCTTCTTAATATTGTAAATCAGCATATTATCGATTATAAGGTTCTCTAATATTCAGGTGGAAGATAGAAGATACGGGTGGAAGATAAACGGACTAAAAACGCGATCTTCCACCCATTCATCACATTGACTATTAAGGGAGTAAGTATAAAAAGGTAGAAGATGGAAGATCGAAATGTATTTTTGTAGGAGAAGCTAATATACGCACGGAGAACATGAACTTTTTCTATATATTGTCTGTAATAAATTTAAAAAGCCTCGTAAGCATTTGGCTTACAAGGCTTCTGGCTAGACGCTCGTACTCGAAGCGGGACTTGAACCCGCACAGCCGCAATGGCCAAAGGATTTTAAGTCCTTCGTGTCTACCATTCCACCATTCGAGCATCCTTTCAAAGAGAGCGGAAAACGAGACTCGAACTCGCGACCCTAACCTTGGCAAGGTTATGCTCTACCAACTGAGCTATTTCCGCATTTTTTCAACGGGTGCAAAGATAAGTAGTTTCTACCTTTCTGCCAAACTTTTTCCGATGAAAATATTTCAATAAAGGTGGAAAAGGATATTTTATAATCAAAGACCATGCAAAAGAGATAACTCTATGCATGGTCTGGATGGATCATTTACGCCCCAACAAGGTCTTCTCCGCCTGTTCCATACCTTGAAAGTTGAAACCCTCGATGGTACGTTGCATCAATGCGGAAATCTCATCATTACACAAATTGCCAATACTTCCTTCATGGGTGTGATGTACTTGCTTGTCATGCGAAAAGTGACCGGCTTCAATATCCAGCCCTACTTTCTTATAAGCATCCCGGAATGGCATACCTTCACGTGCCAGACGATTCACCTCTTCTACACTAAAAATAAAAAGGTATTTATCATCATCGAGGATATGCTCATTCACCTTAATTTCATTCATGATATAGGTAGTCATCTGCAGACAATCTTTCAACTCCTGAAAAGCCGGTAAAAAGACTTCCTTTATAATCTGTAAATCACGGAAATATCCGGAAGGCAGATTATTGGCAATCATCATAATCTGCTGCGGCAACGATTGTAACTTATTACATTTGGCGCGTGTCAGTTCGAACACATCCGGATTCTTTTTATGTGGCATAATGCTTGATCCGGTTGTACATTCATCCGGCAACTTCACGAAACCAAAATTCTGGCTATTGAATATACAAGCATCAAAAGCCAATTTAGAAATCGTTCCTGCAAGCGTAGCCAAGGCAAAAGCGACATTGCGTTCCATCTTTCCACGTCCCATCTGGGCATACACTACATTATAGTTTAAAGAATCGAATCCCAGCAATTCCGTAGTCATCGTGCGGTTCAGCGGGAATGAAGAGCCATATCCGGCAGCGGAGCCCAAAGGATTCTTATTGCACATCTTAAAAGCAGCCTGCAGGAAAAGCATATCATCTACCAAACTCTCAGCATACGCTCCAAACCAAAGCCCGAACGAAGAAGGCATCGCAATTTGCAAATGAGTATAACCCGGCATCAGAACATTCTTGTAACGCTCACTTTGACGAATCAGAACATGAAACAATTGCTCTACAGCCTCTGCTACTTCTCTGATCTGAGTACGAGTGAAAAGTTTCAGATCAAGCAACACCTGATCATTACGAGAACGCCCGCTATGAATCTTCTTACCGACATCACCCAAACGACGCGTAAGCATCAGTCTACCTGCGAGTGTACGTCTTCAACTCCTTCTTCTATTACAAACTCGCCTCTCTCCGCAGAAGCATATATATCTTTCAGTTCGGTCAGCAACTGAGCTAATTCCTCCTTTGTGAGCAATCCGATACTTTCGAGCATCGTGATATGAGCCATCGAACCAAGTACATCATGCTTTGCAAGATAAAGATCCATCTCACGGTCACGTCCAACGGTAAATCGCTCTATATCCTTATTTACCTCAACTGATTTTTCCCAAAGTTTCTGTGCCATAGCTATTAATATTGTATCATAGATAACATATCAGCCATCTTTTCCAATCCTTCATTCAAAGGTTTCTGTACCATCGCTTTCATAAACGGATTGATTTCCAGCCCAATAGTTACCTTTAGTTTACATTCTTCTTCGGATACAGCCACAAGCTGAATCCACATATTAAAAGGTAGAGGCGAATTGGTAGTCTCAAACTTAATACATTTACTGGGTTCCCGTTCAATAATTCTTAGGTCAGTTGTCCTACAGGATCCACATTGAAACTAAGTGTATCAGTATCGAAACTCATATTTTTCACTTTGTCTTCGGGCAAACGATCTTTAATAGCTTCCAGGTTACTAAGATCGGCAAGTTTCTCGTACACACGTTCCTGGCTATAAGGTATCACCTTGACACTACTTTCAAATTTAGTCATCTTATTTATCTTACTTATAAAGAAAAAAGAAGAACAATCCGAACAGATTCTGTCCGAATGGCTCTTCTTTCTATATTTTAATCATCAAAAAAATCAGTTTTATTTTCCGGTTTCCCAATGAGCCGGATCCTTACGCCATTCGTTTAACGTTGCAATGTCTTCTTCTTCAATATAACCGGTACGAAGTGCAACATCTAACACAGCTTCATAATTAGTCAATGTTACCAAAGGCACTTTAGCATCTTTAAAGGCCTGTTCGGCAACAGGAAATCCGTAAGTATAAGCAGCTACCATACCAATAACTTCGCAACCATCCCGACGAATAGCTTCTACAGCTTTTAAACTGCTTCCACCGGTAGAGATTAAATCTTCCACAACAACGACTTTCATTCCCGGACGAAGTTCGCCTTCGATAAGATTTTCCAGACCATGGTCTTTCGGGGTAGAGCGAACATACACGAACGGAAGATTCAATGCATCAGCCACTAAAGCCCCTTGAGGGATAGCCCCCGTCGCAACTCCGGCAATAGCATCTACCTGTCCGAAACGTTCCAGAACCAAACGTGTAATCTCGAACTTAACAAAACTACGAAGAGAAGGATAAGAAAGGGTTTTACGATTGTCGCAGTAAAACGGTGATTTCCATCCGGAAGCCCATGTAAACGGATTTGCCGGTTGAAGCTTAATAGCTTTAATCTTCAACAACTTCTCGGCGAATAATCTCTCTAAATTTTTCATAACTAAACTAACTATGATAATTACAGGATGCAAAAATACGGAAATGGAACGAGACTAAAAAGAAGAATCCGTATTATTTTTTGCTATTTGTCACTTACTCTTCTTCTACCTGCACACAGCGACGGATATCGTCCATTTCAAATCCTCTACTCATGGCAAAACGAATCAATTTCCCATTCAGCTCGAATTCATCTTTGGCATGTATACTTTTACGTTTTGCTGCTATCAGATCTCCTAAAATCGCAAGATATTCTTCCCGGTCAATGTCATTCAGATACCTGTAAGTTACCTCACGAGGAATTTTTTTCATATACAAAGCTTGTGTAATCTTCATTTTACCCCATTTGGCAAAACGGAACTTATCGTTGACAAACGCTCTGCAATAACGTTCTTCATCAATAAACTTCTCGACAACAAGACGATCGATGATTCGGTTAATCACTTCATAAGGCAAGCCCCATTTCTGGAGTTTTTCATTCACTTCGGCTTTACAATGTTCGGCTGCGGAACAATAGGCAGCCATGCGATTTAACGCTTCTTCTTCTGTTATTGTATTCATCGTTTGGCGGTTACAATTCGATCATTACCCGATATATCTTTTATCAAACGGAGTTCTTCGTATCCTTGTTCGTGAAGCATTTGGATAACCTCTTCACCATAAGCCCGATTGATCTCAAAATAGAGCCTGCCGTGCAGGCGTAACATTTTTCTTCCTAAAGATGCGATACGCCGATAAAAGCGCAACGGATCATTGTCCGGTACAAAAAGGGCCAGTCCGGGCTCCCAATCTAACACATTGGGTTCCATTTCGTTTTTTTCGCTCTCTGTAACATAAGGAGGATTACTGACAATCATATCATATTGATCATCACCAACAGGTTCTGCAGACAGAACATCCATTTTCTCAAAATGCACTCCGGCCTTCAATTCCCGATTATTCTCCCCGGCAATGGCAAGAGCCTCTTCCGATACATCCCATGCGGTGACCACAGCCTGCGGAATATGTTTAGCCAGACTGATGGCAATACACCCGCTACCGGTTCCTATATCCAGCAAACGGGTACCGGTTGCAGCTTCTTTCACTATCAGATCAACCAACTCCTCAGTTTCAGGACGAGGAATCAACACACCCGGAGCTACCCGAAACATAGACCCATAAAAACAGGTTTCGCCCTGAATATATTGGATCGGCTCGTTTTTCTTCAATCGTTCGACAATGCTTTCTAAATCACACTGCTCGTTTGCAGATAATGTTATATCTTTGCCCAGATAATAATCAATAGCATCCTGACCCAGCAGATCACAACAAATGATTTTTGTGAGACTCCTGAGTTCTCCCGGTGGATAAATATCGTGTAAAGACTGGCGGATATAAGTGGTGACGTGGTTCATTCTCCTTATTTTGGGGTGCAAAAGTACAAATAATATAGCTATCAGCCTAAAAGATGAAAGAAGAAAAATACATGAGGCGTTGCATCCAACTGGCAAAAAACGGTCTTTGCAACGTATCTCCCAATCCAATGGTAGGAGCTGTCATCGTATGTGAGGGACAAATAATCGGTGAAGGCTATCACATCCGTTGCGGAGAAGCACATGCCGAAGTCAATGCGATCCGCTCCGTAAAGGATCCGTCTTTACTGAAACACAGTACTATATATGTAAGTCTCGAGCCTTGCTCCCACCATGGAAAAACTCCCCCATGCGCTGATTTAATCATAGAGAAACAAATTCCCAGGATTGTAATCGGATGCCAAGACCCATTTTCCAAAGTAGCAGGCAAAGGAATCCAAAAGTTACGGGATGCCGGATGCGAAGTCATTGTCGGAGTTCTGGAAACGGAATGTCGCGAACTTATACGGAAATTTATCACTTTCCATACCCTTCACCGCCCTTACATCGTTTTGAAATGGGCAGAATCAGCCGATGGTTTCATCGACCTGGAACGTACGGAAGGACAACCTGTCATATTATCGACTCCTCTCACTTCCATGCTGGTACACAAAAAAAGAGCAGAGTCGGACGCTATCATGGTCGGTACGCGAACCGCACTACTGGACAATCCGGCACTCACGGTACGCAACTGGTACGGACACAATCCGGTGCGAATAGTGATGGACCGTAATCATTCACTCCCTCAAACCTCCCATTTGTCGGATAACAGCGTATCTACGCTCGTTTTTACGGAACATCCCCGTGCCGGAAAAGAAAACCTGGAATACATCACACTCAATTACCAGACAGATATTCTGCCACAAATATTGTCTGCCCTCTATCAACGCAACCTACAGTCGCTGATGATAGAAGGAGGAAGGATTCTTCTGGAGTCATTTATCCGTTCCGGAATATGGGATGAAGTCATCATAGAAAAGAGCGATAAACTGCTTTATTCCGGTGTTAAAGCACCTGAAATAAGCGATAAAATTAGTTATTCGGAAGAAAAACATTTCTGTACGACCTTCAGGCATTACTTGAAGAGAAATACCTAAATTCGCTGCATTCAAGGAGTTTTATATCGACAAAATCGAGCAGATTATCTATAATTTTATATAAAACTTCCCTTCAATGTTCAATATAGAGAAAAATGTTCCTATTTTTGCAACTTGTAAATAAACACAATCTTTCAAATGAGAATAAAGTTTTTATCAGTAATTGTAAGTTTCTTCCTTGTATCGTTTGCCGTTACTTCGTGCCTTGACACAGAAGAAATTGAATATAGCCCGGATGCTACCATACACGCATTTGCACTTGACACCATACATGGGGTAAACTATAAATTTACAATTGACCAACTTGGTCCCGATGGAGTAGGACTTATTTATAACCAGGATTCACTACCTGTAGGCTCCGATACAATTATTGACCGTATTCTTATCAAGACACTGACCACAACTTCCGGAATAATCACTGCCAAAAACGCAGAGGGTCAGGATACTCTGTTCAACTATTCCGATTCTATCGACTTCAGAGGCACTATGCAAAAACCGATGAGAATAAAAGTGTGGGCTGCCGACATGCAATATACCAAAGAGTATACTATTTCGGTACGTGTACATCAACAGGACCCGGATTCCATGAACTGGACCAAAATGACAGATAACTTCGCAAACTATAGCGGATATCAGAAATCAGTTACCCTGAATGAAGATCTGTTGATCTATACATCGAATACGACTGCATACCAATCATCCGGAGATGTTATCAGTAAAGGAAGAAGCTGGACACCAGTATCCATAACAGGCTTCCGGACAACATCAAGCTTTCCTCCATTATTTCTTTCGGCGGAAAACTATATGCCACAAACGGTGAAAGTGCATACGTTTCATCTGATGGAGCATTATGGAATGTTGCAACCGATTTGAATAAAAACGGTAAAGTAGAGATGCTGATCGCCCCTTTCCCGAAAAATGAAGGTAATCTGTTGGGTATCTCCGGAATTGCCGGTATTATTAATAATGGTGATCAATCTACATTTGCCATAACTAATCCTGAAGCAACAGCGTGGAACATTGGTTCCGAAACAGTAGGTGCGGACTTCCCCTTGGAGAATTTGTCTGCAACTTCTTACCTGACAGCAACAGGAATCCAGACAATAGCCGTAATGGGTAACAACCGTAATGCAAACGATACAACTTCCATCGCATGGACCTCACAAGACGGTTTGCTTTGGATACCTCTAAAAACTTCCTCGAGTACCGCCTATTGTCCGAAACTGGATAATCCGTCTTTCTTCTATTATGATAATGCTTTTCTGGCATTCGGAGGAAATTTTGAAACGATCTATACATCGGAAGCAGGTATTGCCTGGTATAAAGCCAACAAGAAAATCTTCCTGCCGGCCGAATTCAAAGACAGAGGAAACAATTACTCAACTGTAGTAGACAAAAATAACTTTATCTGGGTAATATGGAGTAACGGTGGTGCCAACGAAGTATGGCGCGGACGACTCAATAAATTTGGTTTTGAAAGACAGAACAACAACTAACGAAATGTCCTATAAAGAACAAATAGATTTAAACCGGATACCTAAGCATGTAGCAATTATCATGGATGGTAACGGACGGTGGGCCAAACTACGCGGACACGAACGGAGTTTTGGACATCAGGCCGGAGCCGAGACTGTGCATATCATTACTGAAGAGGCGGCCAGGTTAGGAATCAAATTCCTTACTTTATATACCTTTTCTACAGAAAACTGGAATCGGCCTTCGGATGAAGTCGCTGCATTGATGAGCCTCCTTTTCGACTCTATCGAAGAGGAAACATTTATGAAAAACAATATCAGTTTCCGTATCATCGGAGACATCAACAAACTACCTGAGAATGTACGGGAGCGCCTGAATGCTTGTGTAGAACATACTTCCAAGAATACAGGTATGTGCCTGATACTTGCCCTCAGTTATTCTGCCAGATGGGAAATAACCGAAGCTACACGGCAGATTGCCACATTGGTACAAAATGGAGAAATGAACCCTGAAGAAATTACTTCAGAAAGCATTCGGACACATCTGACAACCAACTTTATGCCCGACCCGGATTTGCTGATCCGGACAGGCGGAGAGGTTCGTTTAAGCAATTATCTGCTTTGGCAATGTGCTTATTCGGAGCTCTATTTCTGTGAAACTTTCTGGCCCGACTTTAAGGAAGAAGAATTGTGCAAGGCTATCTGTGACTACCAGAAACGCGAACGCAGATTCGGAAAAACCAGCGAACAAATCAGTTAACTCAAAACTTAATTATAACATAAATGCATTATCGTATTTCCTTCATATTCGTAACGTTTATCAGCCTGTTTTGCTTTGCATTGCCGGGCGTAGCACAAGATGCTAACACTGACGAATCAAAACCCGTTATCATGTATTCCGGGACACCGAAAAAATATGAAATAGCCGACATCAAAGTCGAAGGTGTCAAGAACTACGAAGATTATGTTCTTATCGGACTGTCCGGACTCTCTGTAGGACAAACCATTACTGTACCGGGAGATGAAATCACAGGTGCAATCAAACGCTACTGGCGTCATGGTCTGTTCTCTAATGTATCGATTACCGCTGAAAAAATAGAAGGTAATAAAATATGGTTAAAGATCACTTTGGCCCAACGCCCACGTATTTCCGATATACGCTATCACGGTGTGAAAAAGTCGGAACGTGAAGACCTGCAAACCAAACTGGGCATGATAAAGGGTAGTCAGATCACTCCGAACCTGGTAGACCGTGCGAAAGTTTTAAGTAAACGCTATTTCGACGATAAGGGATTTAAGAATGCTGAAATCACTATCACCCAAAGAGATGATCCTGCCAATGAAAATCAGGTATTAGTCGATATTGACATCGATAAGAAAGAAAAGGTAAAAGTACATGCCATCACTTTTGCCGGCAACCATGCCATCAAGACATCTAAGCTGAAACGCGTGATGAAGAAGACAAACGAAAAAGGAAAACTGCTGAACTTATTCCGCACCAAGAAGTTTGTCAACGAGAAATATGAAGAGGACAAACAGTTGATTATTGATAAGTATAACGAATTGGGTTACCGCGATGCACGCATTGTGAAAGACAGTGTATCCAAATTTGACGATAAGACCGTAGACGTATTCATCGAACTGGAAGAAGGCGATAAATATTATCTCCGCAACGTTACATGGGTAGGTAATACGCTTTACCCTTCAGAGCAATTGAACTACATGCTCCGCATGAAGAAAGGGGATGTATATAACCAGAAATTGTTAAATGAACGCTTATCAACCGACGAAGATGCTATCGGTAACCTCTATTATAATAATGGTTATCTGTTCTATACACTGGATCCGGTGGAAGTAAACATAGATAATGACTCCATTGACTTGGAAATGAGAATTTTTGAAGGTCGGCAAGCCAGTATCAACAAGATCAAGATCAATGGTAACGACCGTTTGTACGAAAACGTTGTCCGCCGTGAACTCCGTACTCGTCCGGGTGAGTTGTTCAGCCGCGAGGACTGATGCGTTCTATGCGTGAAATCCAGCAAATGGGACACTTCGACCCGGAAAACATCAAGCCGGATATCCAGCCGGACCCTGTAAACGGAACGGTAGATATCGCTTACGATCTTGTATCGAAAGCAAATGACCAGGTAGAGTTCTCTGCCGGTTGGGGACAAACAGGTGTTATCGGTAAGTTAAGTCTGAAGTTTACGAACTTCTCTTTGGCGAACCTGTTGCATCCGGGAGAAAATTATCGCGGTATCCTGCCTCAAGGCGACGGACAGACACTGACCATCAGTGGACAAACCAATGCACAATACTATCAACAGTATAGCATTTCGTTCTTTGATCCTGGTTCGGAGGTAAACGCCCGAATTCATTCTCTCTGTCAGCATTCTTCTCCGTACAGACCGATATCAGTAGCCGTTACTACAATTCAAGCTACTATAACAACTACTACAACAGTTATTACAGCGGCTTGGGTGGCTACGGTATGTACAATTATGGTAACTATAACAATTACGAGAACTATTATGACCCGGATAAGTCAATCAAAATGTGGGGTCTGTCAGCAGGATGGGGTAAACGTCTGAACTGGCGGATGACTACTTCCAGCTTTCAGCCGAGCTCTCTTACCAGAGATATATCTTGAAAGACTGGCAATACTTCCCGGTGACCAACGGTAAATGTAATGACCTGAGTATAGCTTGACATTGGCCCGCGCCTCTTACGATAACCCGATCTATCCCCGTAGTGGTTCTGACTTCTCGCTGTCCGTACAGTTCACACCACCTTACTCATTGTTCGATGGAGTAGACTACAGCAAGTACAACGAGTACAACCAGAACGATATGAACAAGATGCATAAATGGGTAGAATACCACAAGTGGAAATTCAAAGCAAAAACATACATCCCATTGCTGAACCCGACTGTAGTGAAAAAGACTCCGGTATTAATGACACGTGTTGAATTCGGTATATTGGGTCACTACAACAAATATAAGAAATCACCGTTCGGTACATTCGATGTCGGTGGTGACGGTATGACCGGATATTCAAGCTACGCAACTGAGAGTGTCGCCCTCCGTGGTTATGAAAACAGTTCTTTAACTCCGTACCGCGGACAAGAAGGTTATGCTTATACCCGTATCGGATTTGAATTAAGATATCCGCTAATGCTGGAAACAAGTACCAATATTTATGCGTTAACATTCCTGGAAGCCGGTAATGCTTGGCATGATGTGAAAAACTTCAATCCGTTCGACCTGAAACGTTCGGCAGGTGTGGGTGTCCGCATCTTCCTTCCGATGATTGGTATGATGGGTATCGACTGGGCATACGGTTTCGACAAAGTACTTGGCGACAAGAGCGCAGGTGGAAGCAGATTCCATTTCGTATTGGGCCAGGAATTCTAATTGTTTCACTAAAACTAAGCGTTATGAAAAAGTCTGTTCTATTTATCATCTTGCTGTTTGCCGTAGGTATGACAGCCCAAGCACAAAAGTTTGCCCTGATCGATATGGAGTATATCCTGAAGAACATTCCGGCTTACGAACGTGCCAACGAACAATTGAGCCAGGCAACCAAACAGTGGCAGGGTGAAGTCGAAGTATTAGCCAAAGAGGCACAAACGATGTTTAAGGACTATCAAGCTGCATCTGCTAAACTGACGGCCGCACAAAAGACCCAGAAAGAAGATGCCATCGTAGAAAAAGAAAAAGCTGCTTCAGAGCTCAAACGTAAATACTTTGGTCCTGAAGGTGAACTTTTTAAGAAAAGAGAAGAGTTAATGAAGCCTATTCAAGACGAAATATACAATGCGGTAAAAGCTGTAGCAGAGGAAAACGGTTATGCAGTAGTGGTAGACAGAGCATCTGCTTCAAGCATTATTTTTGCCACTCCCCGCATTGATGTAAGCAATGAAGTGCTGGCGAAATTAGGATATTCAAATTAATTTCATACATTTGCACCCGATAACTTAAAAGTAATCATTCAAATAAATAATAAAACTATGCTTAAAAAAATTGCACTTTTAATGATGTTAATACTCCCGATGGGCGTATTTGCACAAAATCTTAAATTCGGTCACATCAATGCGATGGAAATTGTTTCGGCCATGCCGGAATATACCAAAGCACAATCTGAGTTACAAGCATTGAACAAACAACTCGGACAAGACTTACAGAGATCTCAGGAAGAATTCAGCAAGAAATACCAGGAATTCATGCAGCAAAAAGACTCTCTTCCTGCTGTCATTGCAGAAAGAAGACAAAAAGAGTTGGAAGACATGATGCAGAGACAAGAACAATTCCAGGCTAAGGCTCAGCAGGATATGGAAAAAGCCAACAATGACCTGATGGCTCCGGTATATAAGAAGCTGGATGACGCTATCAAAGCAGTAGGTGCAGCAGAAGGTGTTATCTACATTTTCGATATGGCACGTACTCCGATACCTTACGTAAACGAAGCTCAAAGCATTAACCTGACTCCGAAAGTAAAAACCCAATTGGGCATCAAATAAGAGTTAAGAGCAATAAGTTACGAGCTACAAGCTACAAGTACCATGCAAAATGCGTTATGACTTGTTACTTGTAGCTCGTAACTTTTTAACCATATCCCCATTATGAAACAATCCCTTCCATACCAACCTGGTCCTATCGGTGTATTCGACTCCGGATACGGTGGGCTGACCATCCTGAGCAAAATCAGGGAAGCGCTACCGGAATACGATTACATCTATCTGGGCGACAATGCACGGACTCCTTATGGGACCCGTTCTTTTGAAATCGTATACGAATTCACCTTACAGGCTGTCAACAAATTGTTTGAGATGGGCTGTCATCTGGTGATACTTGCTTGCAACACAGCCTCGGCCAAGCACTGAGAACCATACAAATGAACGACCTTCCAAATATAGATCCGGACCGGAGGGTGCTGGGAGTCATTCGCCCAACTGCAGAGTGTATCGGCAGTATGACCCAAACGCGCCATGTAGGAATATTGGCTACAGCCGGTACCATCAAATCAGAATCATATCCGCTTGAAGTGCATAAGTTGTTTGAGGATATCAAAGTAAGCGGAGAAGCTTGTCCCATGTGGGTTCCACTGGTTGAAAACAATGAAGCCAACGGCGAAGGAGCCGACTTCTTTATTCGTAAATACATCGACAACCTGCTTGCCAAAGACCGGCAGATAGACACCCTTGTTCTGGGATGTACCCATTACCCGATACTATTGCCCAAGATACAAAAATTCATTCCCCAAGGAGTGAAAGTGGTGGCACAGGGAGAATATGTGGCTACCAGTCTGAAAGATTACCTTCACCGTCATCCCGAAATGGACATGAAGTGCACTCGGGAAGGTAAATGCCGCTTTTACACCACAGAGGCCGAAGACAAATTTATTGAATCAGCCTCCATGTTCCTCAACGAGAACATTACAGTGCAACGAATAACTTTAGAATAATCTATCGGTAAAACAACTTTATCTAAGTTCTTTTTGTTATATTTGTAAGAGATAAACACATTATATCCCTACCATTATGAAAGAAGATAAAGACACCCGCGTAGTAGAAGTCTTCACCGGTTCGCTTGGGAAGCAGATTCATCAAAGGATTGCTCGAAAGCAATGGAATAGAATCTATCCTGAAAGACGGAGGTGGGCTCGCAGCTTTGGCACCTTACTACATCGGACAGGGAAATAGCTGTCCTCGTCAATGAAGACGATTATGAAATGCAAATGGAAATAAGTGAGAAACCGCGAAAAGGCAAACGAATAAATTCCCCCCGATCCCCTCTCTGCCATACAGACATTCTCTTTCAAGATATCCGTATGGGAGAGGTAACATATCGACAAAAATCCATATATTTGTGCTTTCAAATCGTCAGCATAATGAAAAAGGAGTTTACACGAATAGCCATAAAAGTGGGAAGTAACGTACTGACCCGACAGGACGGAACACTGGATGTCACCCGGATGTCTGCGCTAACCGATCAGATAGCCGCCTTGCATAAAGCCGGAGTAGAGGTGATTCTTATCTCTTCGGGAGCTGTTGCCTCGGGACGAAGCGAAATACGTACCCTCAGGAAACTCGATAGCGTAGATCAGCGCCAATTGTTCTCGGCAGTGGGTCAAGCCAAACTCATTAACCGATATTACGAGCTGTTCCGCGATCATGGCATTGCTGTAGGACAGGTACTCACCACCAAAGAGAATTTTGGTACACGCCGTCATTACCTCAACCAGAAAAACTGCATGATGGTGATGCTTGAGAACGGCGTCATTCCTATCGTCAACGAGAACGACACCATCTCTGTCACCGAACTGATGTTCACAGACAATGACGAACTGTCGGGCTCATCGCCTCAATGATGAATGCACAGGCCCTTATCATCCTGAGTAACATCGACGGCATTTATAACGGTTCCCCTTCCGATCCGGACTCATTAGTGATCCGGGAGATTGGACAGGGAAAAGACCTGAGTAACTACATTCAGACCAGCAAATCGAGTTTCGGGAGAGGAGGCATGCTGACCAAAACCAACATTGCCCGCAAAGTGGCAGATGAAGGTATTACAGTAATTATTGCCAATGGCAAACGCGACAACATCCTCATCAACCTCATAGAGCATCCCGAAGAGACGGTTTGCACTCGTTTTATCCCCGCATCCCAACCCGTATCGAGTATCAAGAAATGGATAGCTCACAGCGAAGGTTTCGCTAAGGGAGAGATACATATTAACGAACAGGCTACCGAAGTGTTGAACTCCGACAAGGCAGTCAGCATTCTTCCCGTCGGAATCACCCGCATTGAAGGAGAATTTGAGAAAGACGACATCGTGCGCATCATCGATTACCAAGGTACTCCGGTAGGTGTAGGCAAAGTCAACTGTGACTCCATGCAGGCACGGGACTCCATCGGAAAACATGGAAAAAAGCAGTAGTCCATTATGACTACCTTTACATTGAATAAACGAACTGCATTATGAATCTGAATGATACTTTTGCTGCCGTACAGGCAGCCGGCCGCCATCTGGCACTATTACCCGACGATCGGATCAACCAAATACTGAATGCCGTGGCAGAAGCTGCTTTGGAACAGACTTCCTACATCCTCTCTGAGAACCGGAAAGATCTGGAACGGATGTCACCCGACAATCCGAAATACGACCGGCTAAGGTTGACCGAAGAACGACTTCGGGGAATCGCTTCCGATATACGCAACGTGGCCACTCTCCCCTCTCCTCTGGGCAGGATATTGAAAGAGAGCATTCGTCCCAATGGCATGAGACTCACTAAGATAAGTGTTCCTTTCGGGGTCATCGGCATCATTTACGAAGCTCGTCCCAATGTCAGCTTCGACGTTTTTTCGCTTTGCCTGAAAAGCGGTAACGCCTGTATCCTGAAAGGGGGAAGCGATGCTGACTATTCGAATCGTGCCATCGTAGAAGTGATACACCAAGTACTCCGACAGTTTAACATAGACACTCACATGGTCGAGTTGCTACCGACCGACCGTGAAGCAACCCGGGAACTGCTGCACGCTGCCGGATACGTAGATCTGATCATTCCTCGCGGCAGTAGCGCCCTGATTAACTTTGTACGGCAAAATGCTACTATACCGGTAATAGAAACCGGTGCAGGCATCTGCCATACCTACTTTGACGAATACGGAGATACGGCCAAGGGAGCTGCCATCATCCATAATGCCAAGACACGCCGCGTGAGTGTCTGCAATGCACTCGATTGCGTGATTGTTCACGAAAGCAGATTGTCCGATCTGCCTCTCCTTTGTGAAAAGCTCAAAGCCGACAAGGTGATTATCTATGCAGATCCGTCAGCCTATCAGGCACTCGAGGGACACTATCCTGCCGGGTTGCTGAAACCTGCCACCCCCGAGAGCTTCGGAACTGAATTTCTGGACTACAAAATGGCAATCAAAACTGTGAATAGTTTTGAGAACGCACTCGGACATATCCAGGAATACAGCTCACGACATAGCGAAAGTATCGTCACCGAAAACCCGGAACGCGCCGCGCTTTTCACCCGCATGGTAGATGCAGCCTGTGTATATACCAATGTATCTACCGCTTTCACCGACGGAGCACAATTCGGGCTGGGAGCAGAAATCGGCATCAGCACACAAAAGTTGCATGCCCGCGGACCGATGGGATTGGAAGAGATCACTTCCTACAAATGGATCATAGAGGGTGACGGACAGACACGTCAGTGATACTTTCGGCGAAAGTCAGGAAAATAATCGGTTCAAAGCTTGACTTAACCTCCGGATTGTACTATCTTTGTAGACACAATCATACCATAGATTCAATTTAAAATGCGATAATGGGGAAAGGCTCTTGCTTCTCCCCTTTCTTTTTTACAGCCGGTACCCCTCGTGAACAGAGCCGGGATTACGCTTCAACAGAGCCGGGGTTTCTTGTCGGAAGAGCCTGCGTTCCGACCCAAAGACGGTTGATCCGGCAGTTGGAGACGGTTGATCCCTCTACCCTTCCGACTGCATCTGGGCCTACACCACCGGACAACATTCGAAAAGTATAAATAGTATAATCCGGAGAGCGCTTATGTTAAGGAAGCGTAAACTTACTCTTGACAAAAACGGAGGCAATTATGCAAATTATTAGTAATACGAGAACAAAACGCCTTGCTATTCCTTATAAAAAACATTATATTTGTAAATGAACTCCAAACCTATCCCATTATGAAGCAAACAGCCTATATATACCTGCTCACCCTTTCTTGCCTTCTCTGCGCATGCAATAGAGAAAACAGAACAAATCTGCCACAGCCCCAAGTCACCGGTGTAGCAGATTCACTGGAAACGGTGCCTCCGGAAGAGAAGCCCAAAGCCATCTCCGCAGAACAGATAAAGATCAAAAAAGATTTGCTCTATGATAAATATACTCTTGAAGATACGTATCCGTACAAAGATACGACCCGCAGTTTTCAATGGGATAAGATCAAAGAACGCCTGGCACTGCTCGAAAACATTCAGCAGACACCCTCGCAATGGGGCATCTTGCAGAACTATAAGAACCGGAACGGCGAGGCTCCATTGGTACGCCATTACAAACGGAATGCCTATAAACGCATTGCCGACACGCTGGGCATAGAGCGCTACCAGTCCGTCCCGCTCTATTTGCTCACCGATACGCTTGTGCCCGAACGTTATGGAGAAGACGGTTCGCTGGTCCGCTTCCTGGCCGACGGAGAGAATTTCGTCAAGGTATCCCCTATCTATATTGGCGAAGAGTGGTATGTACCCAAGAAGTACGTCAAAGTGCTCCCGGATACGACACACTTCATCAAAACAATCATGATAGACCGAAGAGACCAGAACATAATGACTTTGGAACAAACCGGTGAAGCCCAATGGACCGTACGGAGTATGAACCCCGCCACTACCGGAAGGCATCGCCCTCCGTATGCACAAGAGACACCATTAGGAATCTTCGTTCTACAGGAAAAAAAGACACGCATGATATTCCTCAAAGACGGTTCCACCGCCACCGGAGGTTTTGCGCCTTATGCCAGCCGATTCTCAGACGGAGGATACATTCACGGAGTCCCGGTAAACGAGCCCCGTAAAGCACTTATAGAGTACAGCCCGTCTCTGGGCACCACGCCCCGCTCGCACATGTGTGTACGGAATGCAACATCACATTCCAAGTTTATTTTCGACTGGGCTCCTGTAAATGAGACAATTATTTTTGTTTTGGAATAGAAATCCGTATCTTTGCGCCGTTATTTTCTCAGTTTCCTATGCAAAAAGTATTTCTATTCCTCCTATTGTTTCTGCTCCCACTGGCAGAAGTACCCAACCATGCACCGGCCAGTGAGCCTGTTTCTGTAGCCTCTACTCCGGAGACAGACGAAATAGATCAACTGTTCGATGATATGCAGCTGGACGGGATTGTCAGCTATACAGCTTTCCGACAGGCAGTGACCGGCTATCGGAAAATCGAGCAGAAAAGCAAGTCCATCATGACCCTGATCGATTTTTCAAAACCATCTACCGAGAAGCGCCTTTACGTGCTTGATATGAAAAACAAAAAGTTGCTATATACTTCCGTCGTATCACACGGCAAAAATAGCGGAGGAAACTATGCAACCTCATTCTCCAATAAAAACGGTTCGTACAAAAGTTCGCTTGGCTTTTACCTGACCGAAAACACTTATCAGGGACGCAACGGTTACTCCCTGGTGCTGAACGGGCTGGAAAAAGGAATTAACGACCAAGCCAAACAACGCGCCATCGTGATGCATGGTGCCGCATATGCCAATCCCAACATCACCGCTTCTGCCGGACGCTTGGGACGGAGCCTCGGATGCCCCGCCTTACCGCAAGCACTCGCCAAACCGATTATCGACACAATCAAAAAAGGTAGTGTGCTCTTTATCTACGCCAACAACAAGGACTATCTGCCAACAGCACCTTCCTGTCTCCACGGCAAACGGAGTATCTTTCATGGGCGCAGCCTGCCAATTGAAAATTTTATCATACCTTTGCGGAAAAGGTATATTCATTCTAACAAAGACAATTATGAAGAAATTTACTTGCGTACAAGACATCGGCGACCTGAAATCAGCCCTTGCCGAATCATTCGAGATCAAGAAAGACCGGTTCAAATATGTAGAACTGGGACGTAATAAAACTCTATTGATGATCTTCTTTAACTCCAGCCTCCGCACCCGTCTCAGCACCCAGAAAGCTGCTCTCAACCTGGGTATGAACGTAATTGTACTGGACATCAATCAAGGGGCCTGGAAACTGGAAACCGAACGCGGCGTCATCATGGACGGTGACAAACCGGAACATCTACTGGAAGCATCCCGGTGATGGGATGTTATTGTGACATCATCGGTGTACGTTCGTTTGCCCGCTTCGAAAACCGTGAGTATGACTATAATGAAGTGATCATCAATCAGTTCATACAACATTCCGGACGCCCGGTGTTCTCTATGGAAGCAGCTACCCGTCATCCGTTGCAGAGCTTTGCCGACCTGATCACCATCGAAGAATACAAAAAGACAGCCCGCCCTAAAGTAGTAATGACCTGGGCTCCCCATCCGCGGCCATTGCCACAGGCAGTGCCCAACTCGTTTGCCGAATGGATGAATGCCACAGACTATGAGTTTGTCATCACCCACCCCGAAGGTTACGAACTCGATCCGAAGTTTGTAGGAAACGCACGGTAGAATATGATCAGATGAAAGCTTTCGAAGGAGCCGACTTTATATATGCCAAGAACTGGGCAGCTTATACAGGCGACAACTACGGACAGATTCTGAGTACAGACCGTAATTGGACCGTAGGCGACCGTCAGATGGCCGTCACCAATAATGCCTACTTCATGCACTGCCTCCCTGTAAGACGGAATATGATTGTGACAGATGATGTTATCGAGAGTCCGCAATCCATTGTCATCCCGGAAGCCGCAAACCGTGAAATCTCGGCGACAGTGTACTGAAAAGACTGCTGGAAAATCTACCATAACGATTTTTGAACGATCCATAATAAATGATCAACGACGAACGATAATAATACATAGCCTGTTCATCGTTGATCATTCATTGTTCAATAATCGTTCATTCTTATTTTTCCACTTTCTCGCCTGCTTCCTGCCAGGCATTGAATCCTTTATCCAATTCGTACACTTTATATCCTTTCTCACTGAGAATGGCAGCCGCCTTCTTGCTTCGCTTGCCACTGCGGCAATATAAAGCCACCGATTTATCTTTTTGAAGTGTGGAGTCTGCCATAACCGCAAACGAATCATCGAGCACATTGATATTGATCGTCCCGGAATGTGGCCTTCCGAATATTCAGCCATGGTACGGACATCCAGCCGTTGCACACTTGCATCCTCAATCAGCGAAGCAAACTCCTTCACCGGCACTGTCTTGAAATCCCCTTTCGACTGCTGGCAAGAAAGAGAGAAGACAAAAGAAAACATATTCCCATAAGCATTGAATTCATTTCGACATATAATTAGTAATTAATGGTTAAGTGACTGGGCACGTATTCAACTGATAGGTCTGCACCTCCCCGTCATACGTATGAAAACTAAAATAAATGATCGCTGATTCCCCGATATCGGACGTGTACTGCCTCAACGGTACCGAGACATAAGCCCGCTTGGCATAAGCCTCCACATCTCCCCCATCGTCATGATAGAGCATTAAATGGACTTTCAGCTTTCCGGTTACAGCATTCCGCTCCACAGACTCCTGAATGAAATGAAACGTATGCCGCGCATTCTGTGCCCGGATAGAGAGAGTCATATTCAGATAATCACGCCCCATCCAGATACTGAGCATATCAACCGGATCGAATTTCAAGCCATTCCGGAACTCTCCGGCAGGCAGCGGAACCGGAGAAACCGTATTAGCTAATGCATAAATGCGTATCTCTTTCCGCCCTCCTACCGACGAAAGCACTTCGTAATTGCTCACCACACGGCTAGAGGAATTGGGTAACAGTTCCGATCCCGTGCGGTCCTCCGCCACGACCAGACGTTCTCCCTTATCCGTAACCAACGTTTGCAACCGACCGTCTGCTCCCGACTCTGCAGTCAGAAACTCCAACCTCACGGAAGGGTAAGGAGCAGCATCATCTTCGTTACAGGAAAACAGGAAGACGGAAAACAATACAGACAGGACGATATGTAACGTCCATATTCTCATTGACGAGCGGCCAAATAGTTGGTCAACGGATTGGCATACATCAACAACAGCTTTTCACGCAAGAAAGAAATATCTTTGTTGGGAATCTCTATCTTTTCAAGCTGCTTCTCCACATAAGCCTCAAAACGTTCCTTCTCGGCCAACGTATAGTGGGATTCAAAATCATTCTTACCAGTCAACAGATCGTGAGCTACATAATTGCCCGGATAAAGACGGTAATTGCTATGAATGCGCTGATCGATCCACGTAGAGATACGTGCAAACAACTCCGGTTTCGGTAAAGAGCGATCTACTGTCGAAAGCAGGTCATTGAGCAAGCTCCCGTCTGGAAATGCACCCGGCCTTTATAGCCAAACAAACCGGTCTGCATATTTTTCAGGTCATCTGCCATCGTTTTCTTATAGCCCTCTATATCACGCTTCAGCTGGAACTCCTGTGCTTTCAGGTAATCGCAGGGATCATATTCGTAGGAAATAGCGAGAGGAGCAATATTCATCTCCATCAGACGGCTGACCACATCCCCTTCGCCCCCCATTGCCAGCATCTTGAGTACACTGTCCTGAGTACGGTCGTTAGAGTCTTTGGCACGTCCTTCACGTTGTGCAATCCAGATGGACTGATTCTTTTCTCCGATTGTATAGTGCATATAACGGGACATGCGGGCAGACGACTCAAGCATTTGCCTCATGGTCAGTGCACGCTGTACGATAAATGATTTATTGACCCGGACAAACTTCTTGATCCACGGATAAATCAGCAGATTATCGCCAATGGCAATCTCCACCGTATCCATCCCCTGGTCGACTAACAATACAGATAAGAAACCGGAATCAAGAATGATGTCACGGTGATTCGAGATGTAGGTGTATGCTTTGCTCTTGTCCGGAATAGCCGTATGATCCAATGAAATGCCATCCGTACAGTCGCCTGCAAGTTTCCATAGCAAACCGTAGCAAAAGGTTTTCTGAAATTCCAGTTTCGTTCTACAGGCACGCATCTTTTGTGCCAGCATCTCAAAGGGTACATCCGGTATCACCCCGGCAACCACCTTCTGAAAAGCCGGATCGGCAATCAGTTCTTCGAAAACCCCGGAGAGTTCTTCGTCGTTGTAAGGACGGATTTCATCAAACTCTGTTGTATTCATAGCTTTTATTCTTTTATAAACTACAAGTGACGAGCAACGAGTTACAGGTAATCAACGATAAGCTACAAAGACTACACCGCTCTATCCCGTACGGAATCGGTGCGGCTTGCCGACTGTAGCTCGTGGCCCGCAGCTTACAGCTAAAATTTATTTTCTATAATATCAGTCATCACGTCTTTTATATCCAGTCCGGCGGCACGCACCTGCTGGGGAATAAAACTGGTAGCGGTCATACCCGGTGTGGTATTCACCTCCAGAAGATTGATCTTCTCACCTTCCGTAATGATATAGTCCACTCGAATAATGCCGGAACATCCCAATATATCGTAAATAGCCGAGGTTAAAGTCTGGACACGCCGGGTCAGTTCTTCCGATATACGTGCCGGAGTGATCTCGTCCACCTGTCCGTTGTACTTTGCATCGTAATCGAAGAATTCATTATGTGTCACGACCTCGGTCAACGGAAAGACTACCGATTTTTCTTTCGTCTTATAACAACCGCAAGTCAATTCTGTTCCGCCCATAAAGGCTTCTATCATCACTTCCTCAGCTTCACTGAAAGCCTTGGCAATGGCAGGTTGAATCTGTTCGCGCGTCTTCACCTTAGTCACACCAAAGCTGGATCCTCCCAGATTGGGTTTGATAAAGCAAGGCAGGCCAATTTTTTCCACCACATCTTCATCGGAGACAGCCTGTCCCTGACGTAGCAACAACGATTCGGAGATACGCACACCAAATGCTTTGAGATACTGGTTGCAGACAAATTTATCGTAAGTGATGGCAGCGGCCAGTACGCCACAACATGAATACGGAATGCGCATCATGTCGAAATAGCCCTGCAAACGTCCGTCCTCTCCCGGTGTTCCGTGAATGGTGATATAAGCAAAGTCGAACACGACCTTCTCCGCCCCATTCATAAAACTAAAGTCGTTTCTGTCCACCGGTGTTTTACTTCCGTTCTGCAATTGCACTTCCCAACGCCGACCTTCCATTTCTACGATGTACAAATTATACTTCTCCTTGTCGATAAAGGAGTAAATGCCCTGTGCACTACGCAGGGAAACTACGATTTCGGAGGTATCGCCTCCTGCCACAATGGCAATGTTGCGTTTCATTCTAAATCTCTGTTACTAATATAACCTCTCCACTTCTCTATCAACCGGGTCATGTCGTCCGGCAACTCCGAAGTAAAATGCATCTCTTCGCCAGTGACGGGATGCACAAACCCCAGCGTCATGGCGTGCAAAGCCTGCCGCGGACAAGTGTCGAAGCAATTGTTTACAAATTGTTTGTATTTACTAAAGTGAGTCCCTTTCAGGATTTCGTGACCGCCATACCGCTCGTCATTGAAGAGTACATGACCGATATGCTTCATGTGCACACGTATCTGATGCGTACGCCCGGTTTCAAGAATACATTCCACCAAAGTGACATATCCCAGACGTTCAAGCACCCGGTAGTGGGTGACGGCATGTTTCCCTTGGGTAGGATCGGCCATAACGGCCATTTGCATCCGGTCTTTCGGATTGCGGGCAATACTGCCTACGATGGTACCTTCATCCTGATCGACAATGCCCCATACCAGTGCGCGGTATCTACGCTTAGTAGTTTTATTAAAGAATTGGACGCCCAGATTGGTTTTGGCATCCGGTGTCTTAGCGATAACCAGTAATCCGGAAGTATCTTTATCGATGCGGTGCACCAATCCACCATGTGGGTCGTTGCATCGTAATCGGGGTTATCCTTGAGATGCCAAGCGATGGCATTGACCAACGTACCATGATAGTTTCCGTGTCCCGGATGCACCACCAGTCCGGCCGCTTATTCACCACCATCAGGTATTTATCTTCATAGACAATATGAAGTGGAATATCCTCCGGAATAATCTCATTGTCATAACGGGGACGATCCATCATCACCGTAATCACATCCAGAGGTTTCACTTTATAGCTGCTCTTCACCGGTTTGCCATTGGCCATGACAAAACCGTCTTCAGCCGCTTTCTGTATGCGATTGCGCGAAGCATTAACGATGCGTTCAAACAAATATTTATCGACCCTGACCATTGCCTGCCCTTTATCCACTACCACGCGGAAATGTTCATAGAGCTGGTTTTCGTCACCTACGGGTTCTATATCATCCAATTCGTCCTGTTCAATATCGTCAGGCAATTCTTCTATCATGCGTTTTTTCTACGTATACGTTTCTTATATTAAAACCAGGAATCATCATCTGTTCCGGAATCCTCAACAGACATAGCAGCATTTTCCACCATATCGACAGAATCGGTTGCGGTAGACTGCACTCCGTCACCTACCATCAGAGTCAGCGTAGCGCCGATGGGAGCTTTATCCCCAATCTGCAATTGGCGTCCCTGATAGATCACGCCATATACCAGTCCTTCTCTCCGCTCACCATCCGGTTTTCGGTAAGTTTAAAGCCTGCGGCGATCAACTTTGCCTGCGCCTGACGCACGGAACTGTTATCGGCCACATCAGGCACCACACTCAAAGGAGTACTGAGGGTATTTATTGTCAGATAGATTGTTCGTCCTTCTTTCACTTTCTGCCCGACCGACGGGTTAAGATCCAGGATAATGCCGGAAGGTTTATTTTTTACGTAACTGGAGTCGGACACCACACAAGTCAGTCCATGATTCCGGAACATCTTTTCCGCTTCGCTTACAGACATTCCTTTTACGTCGGGCACTATTACAGCTTCGCCATGGCGTGTGTATATATCCAGTCCTTTAAGTGTGCCAACCACTATGAGCACAGCCACTACAACCATGGCTATGATGTTTATCCAGAAGAATCTATTGGCCTTGAAAGAAAAAAATTCTTTTATCGTCATAATTATAAGCTGTTAATGCGGACAAAGATACTATTTTCGTTACACAGTATCACAGACTTTCACCGAGTTTTAAAAAGCGTATCAAAACCCTCTCTTTGGGTTTTCCACCTTGCGCCTGATACCGTAATCAAATTGGAACCGGTTCTAAAACAAAAAGAAGCAAAGGAATCCTCCTTCACTTCTTCTTATTCGTTTGCAATGGCTAATACTTATGCCTTCACTCCGTTGTATTCGTCAGAAACAGTCAGTTTCTTACGACCTTTAGCGCGACGTGCAGCCAATACTCTACGGCCGTTAGCTGTAGCCATTCTCTCACGGAAACCGTGTTTGTTTTTTCTCTTTCTGTTAGAGGGTTGAAATGTTCTTTTCATTACTGTATCTTGTTTTTATGTTATTACTTCTACGGATTCGGGCTGCAAAAATAGGCACTTTTTTTAAATAAACCAAGAGTTAAGTCATTTTTAGTCAAAACATTTTGTGTTTTTTGCCGATTTAGATTACTTTTGCACCCGAAAAGGTTCGAAGATAACTCAATAACAATCTATAAAATAAAGAATATCAAGTATGATTAATGCTCAAGACATCAAGAACGGAACTTGTATCCGCATGGATGGCAAACTGTATTTCTGTATCGAATTCCTCCACGTTAAACCGGGTAAAGGTAACACCTTCATGCGTACAAAACTGAAAGATGTAGTAAGCGGCTACGTTCTCGAACGTCGCTTCAATATCGGTGAGAAGCTGGAAGACGTACGCGTTGAACGTCGTCCCTATCAGTACCTATACAAAGAAGGTGAAGATTATATCTTCATGAATCAGGAAACATTCGATCAACACCCGATCGCTCACGACCTGATCAACGGTGTAGATTTCTTGCTGGAAGGTGCAGTAGTAGAAGTTGTATCGGATGCATCTACCGAAACCGTGCTTTATGCTGATATGCCTATCAAAGTTCAGATGAAAGTTACTTATACAGAACCGGGCTTGAAAGGCGACACTGCTACCAACACCTTGAAACCGGCTACTGTAGAATCAGGTGCAACCGTTCGTGTCCCGCTGTTTATCAGTGAAGGCGAAACAATCGAGATCGATACTCGTGACGGTTCTTACGTAGGTCGTGTGAAAGCATAAGTATACACAGACTCATTAACACAGCCTCCCTGCATTCTGCCGGAATATCCGGTTGGAATGCAGGGAGTTCTATTTTATCGCCACCTTTCATCCCCCCCAAAGCACAAAGACTACAGAGATTGGAACTATGATATATGCATATCTAAAAGAGAGAAAAACTCTATGACCTCCCTGTCCCCTACGATAAGACAAATTCAACCATTCTACAGAAATCTTTACCAAACTTCCGGAAAGAAGCCTGAAAACATCGAAAGTGGAGAAGCCGCGCTCCTATCTTCAAAGGCTGTACCCACTACCTTTAAAAACCAAAGGCTTCCTGGTTTTAAACCAACACCACTTTGACCCCAAAGGTATTCAAGACAAAGCATAATGGACAAAAAGAGTGCATTAAAAGAGATTATCGGAAAATAATAATTTATCTTTGCCAATATTAAATATGAAGATTAACTATACATATATGATGCGATACTCCGTTATTATTCCCGTTTACAACCGTCCCGACGAAGTGGACGAACTATTGCAAAGCCTGACAGCCCAACACTTCAAGGATTTCGAAGTCGTGGTTGTAGAAGACGGATCATCTGTCCCTTGCGAAAAGATAGTGAACCAATACCAGGGAAAGTTGGATATACATTACTACAACAAACCGAACTCCGGTCCCGGACAAACCCGTAATTACGGTGCCGAACGTAGCAACGGCGAATATCTCATCATACTGGATTCGGACTGTATCTTGCCCGAAGGATATCTCGATGCAGTAGAGAAAGAACTGCAGACCGCCCCGGCCGATGCCTTTGGAGGGCCGGACCGGCACATAGTTCTTTCACCGATATACAAAAAGCCATTAATTACTCCATGACTTCTTTCTTCACCACGGGAGGCATCCGCGGAGGCAAAAAGAAAATGGATAAATTCTATCCGAGAAGTTTCAACATGGGTGTCCGCCGGGAGGTTTATCAGGCATTAGGAGGTTTCTCCAATATGCGTTTCGGCGAAGACATCGATTTCAGTATCCGCATATTCAAGGGAGGATACCAATGCCGTCTCTTTCCCGATGCCTGGGTATACCACAAACGACGTACGGATTTAAGAAATTCTTCAAGCAAGTGCACAACTCCGGTATTGCACGTATCAATCTCTACAAAAATATCCCGAATCGTTGAAAGTCGTCCATTTGCTGCCGGCTGTATTCACGTTAGGAGTTGCACTTCTACTATTATGCACTCCCTTTTGCTTGTTCAGCCTCGTCCCGATTCTGCTTTATGCCTTACTGGTCTGCCTGGATTCTGCGCTGCAAAACAAAAGCTTACGCATCGGCATCTATTCCATCGCTGCTTCTTTCATCCAACTTATCGGATACGGCACAGGATTCTGGCGTGCCTGGTGGGAACGCTGTATACTGGGAAGGAACGAATTTGAGGCTTTCCGCAAGAACTTCTATAAATAAAGATGCTTCAACAAAACCTTATCCCGCAAAACACATTAAATCATGAACAAACAGAAACTAAACATCAAGCAGTGGTCCAAAGCCGATCGGCCACGCGAAAAAATGATGGCAAAAGGTTCCGAAGCATTGAGCGACGCTGAACTATTGGGCATCCTGATAGGTTCGGGCAATACGGAAGAGAGTGCCGTTGACTGATGAGAAGAATACTTGCCACTTGCGACAACAACCTGAATGAACTGGGGAAATGGGAAGTACGGAACTTTTCTTCATTCAAAGGCATGGGACCGGCCAAAAGCCTCACCATCATGGCCGCTCTGGAACTAGGCAAGCGGCGTAAACTGCAGGAAAGCAAAGAACGGGAACAGATCAGATGTTCAGAGGACATCTACAAGCTGTTCCATCCACTGATGTGTGATCTGCCGCAAGAAGAGTTCTGGATTCTGCTTCTGAACCAAGCATGTAAAGTAATCAACAAATTACGTATCAGTACAGGAGCATTGACGGAACTTATGCCGATGTACGCACCATCTTACGAGAAGCACTGATAGGACGTGCCACACAAATAGCCCTGATTCATAATCACCCATCGGGCCATGCGAAGCCCAGCCAAGAGGACAAACGCCTGACGGGCGCCATACAAAAAGCGTCGCAAACGATGAACATCACCTTGGTGGATCATGTCATTGTCTGCGACGGTTGCTTTTATAGTTTTGCTGACGAAGGGCTTATCTGACCCGGCATAACGATTGGAATCCGGAAAAGTTAAAGTTGGGTTTCTCCTTCAATATAGTTCTCAAGAAACAGGTTCTCACCATCGAACACAGCATAAGAGAAGAAGTTGATCCAGTCCCCCAAGATAAGTATTCGCGCCGTAGCACTCAACATCAGGTCAAGTTCGATATGGCGATGACCGTAAATAAAGAAGTTAATATTAGGATGACTTTTCAAGTATTCCTTGGTATAAAGCACCAGAAACTCTTTATTTTCTCCCATATAATCCGGTTCTTTTCCACCCTCACGCTTCAGCCGGCTGTGTTTGGCCCAATTCAATCCCAAGTCAATGCTCCATCGGGGATGAATCGCAGAGAACAAAGTCTGTAACGTACGACTATGGAACATAGTACGTAGCAACTTGAACTTTCTATCCGGATCTCCCAGCCCGTCACCATGTGCCAGGTAGAACTCTTTTCCATAAATCTCAGTGGTAACCGGTTCACGATGAATCGTCACCCCACACTCCTTAGTCAGATAGTCGCCGCACCAGATATCATGATTTCCCGTAAAGAAATGCACCTCTACTCCCATATCAGTCAGTTCGGAGAGTTTCCCTAAAAAACGGGTATAACCTTTGGGAACAACCAAACGGAACTCATACCAAAAGTCGAACATATCGCCCAGCAGATATACTGCGGCAGCTTTGTGCTTAATGCTGTCGAGAAAATTGACCAGGCGCCGCTCCTGCGTACGTCCATGCTCTATGGCACGTGACCCCAAGTGGGCATCAGAAAGGAAATATACGTTTTTCATACTGTAAGAATGGATCGTTTAAGAATAGAGGTAAACTGACAATGGTTACAAAAAGCCCAATTCCAACTTAGCCTCTTCGCTCATCATATCTTTATCCCACTCCGGCTCAAAAACCAGATTGATTGTGGCAGAGTTTACCCCGTCAATCGACTCTACTTTCTGACGTACATCTTCCATAATGAAATCTGCCGCAGGACAGTTAGGAGCAGTCAAGGTCATATCAATAGATACTTCTCCATCCTCGGAAACATCTATTTTGTAAATCAGTCCCAGATCGTATACGTTTACCGGAATTTCGGGATCGAATACGGTTTTGAGCATATCTACTATCTTTTCTTCTATTTCAAACTTAGTCATATCTGTATTTCTTTGAAAATTCATAAGACAAAGCTAAAGAAATTCTTTGAAAGATAGAGAATATTGAGGATAAATTAACGGGTTATTTATACCCACCGGCTTTTGCGATGCGTTTCGGTATCTCCGTATTATCCATTTTACCGATGAACAGATCGGAACCGGCACCGATAGCAAATACCGGCACATATCCTGCAGAATGTCCGCCGCTTGTCCAGCCTACCATAGCGATTTGATCCATCACTTCTTTGGCTTTAGCAGCCATCGGCTCAGTCTTGGCATACATACTTTCGGCAAATTCCACTTTATTTCTTACAAATGACTTTTCATATTCGTCACGCAGTTTCTTCTCTTGCTCCCAGGTGATAGGAAGTACAGACCAGAAGCCCATCTCTTCGGACAGCAGATTCTTAATGTCTTCCCAAGCTACATGATTGTTCTTAGCTTTGCGCAAATCACTGATCTTTTTAGAGAGTACTTCGGCAGATGCTTTCTGGTTCTCAAGTGCTTTGAGATTCAAGGCATACTTTCCAGTTCCCAATGCGATACCTCCTGTTTCATGGTCGGCAGTTACCACAATCAAAGTTTCTTTCGGGTGTTTCTTGTAAAACTCATAAGCAACTTTGATGGCATTATCCATATCCGCCACTTCGTGGAACACCGTAGCGGCATCATTCCCGTGACAAGCCCAGTCTATCTTGCCCCCTTCTACCATCAGAAAGAAACCTTTGTTTTTGCCTTTAGTCAAAAAGTCAATAGCGCTTTCTGTAATCTGTGCCAGAGTCAGGTCTCCTTCTTTACTATCGATAGCATAAGGCAAAGAGCCCGTATCGGCACCTTCTTCTTGAATCAATATCATCTTACCTGCCGCAGCAGCTTTGGCTTTATAATCGTTATACCCACGAGCAATGGTGTAACCGGCTTCTTCAAACATCGGGAAAATGCTCGGAGCTTCTTTCTTATCATAAGTAGTGGTTGGTTTCAGGAAACCGGCACCGGCATAAAAATCAAAACCTGCTTTAGGAAGATCGGTAGCTATTTCATAATACATATTCCGATCCGGCTGATGTGCGTAGAAAGCAGCAGGAGTAGCATGATCGACACTGACACTGGTAGTAACTCCCACCCTTTTACCGGCTTTCTTTGCTTTCTCGGCAACTGTCTGCAAAGGATTCTTCTGATCATCCATCCCAATGGAACCATTATAAGTCTTTTCGCCGGTGGAAAGAGCAGTTCCCGCAGCCGAAGAATCAGTCACGGAATTAGTGGCAGAGAAAGTAGTAGCCATTGTCCCCACCGGGAACTGTGTAAAAAGCAAAGGCTCTACACCAATGCGGCCCTTCTGGATTTCGGCACGATACATTTCCGTACCATTCACTTGATTGACACCCATTCCATCACCAATGAAATAGAAAACATATTGCCTGAGCATTGGCTATAACTGCCACACAGACAAAAAGAAAGAAATAAAAAAGTCGTTTCATTCTTGTACTATTTTAAGTTTATTCGAGTTAGTGATAGCAAAGATAAAAATTTTAAAAAGAAGAAAAGGAGAAAGAAGATATGAATATTCTGTTAAATAGATCACCGAGCATCAATTACCCTTCAACCAAACTGCCATCTCTAACCTGCCTCATATAAAAAAGCCGGAAAACAGAGAGTAGATCTCCGCCTCCGGCTTTTTATCTATAATTACTTATCAACCTTTATTTATCCAAGATAGCCATTGTATCAGAAGCAATCAGCAATTCTTCATCAGTCGGGATCACTACTACCTTCACTCTTGAATCATCAGTGAGATAATAGCCTCTTCACCGCGAACCTTGTTCTTTTCCGGATCGAGTTTCACACCCAGGAATTCCAGTCCTTCACAAACACCGGCACGGCAAGTCGCCTGATTTTCACCAACACCACCTGTGAACAGAATAACATCGACCCACCCAAAGCAGCGGCATACGCACCAATATATTTCTTAATGCGATAGAAGTACATCTGTTCAGTCAGGATAGCCTGCGGATCACCTTTGGCAACGGCAGCTTCCAAGTCACGCATATCACTTGAGCCGTTCATCATACCGGCTACACCACTTTTCTTATTCAGCAGGTTAGAGATACCCGTAGTAGTCAGGCCCTCTTTATCCATGATGAATGTAACAGCTCCGGCATCGATATCACCGGAACGAGTACCCATCATCAATCCTTCCAACGGTGTCAGTCCCATAGAAGTATCGATACACTTACCATCTTTGATAGCAGCAATCGAACCACCATTACCGATATGGCAAGTAATCAGTTTCAAACCTTCCGGTTTAATTCCCAGGTATTCGCATACGCGCTGAGAAACATAACGGTGAGAAGTTCCGTGGAAACCATAACGGCGCACACCATACTTCTTGTACAATTCGTAAGGAATAGCATACAGATATGCATGCTCCGGCATAGTCTGGTGGAATGCAGTATCGAATACACCGATTTGCGGAACATTCGGCAGAATAGCTGTAATGGCGTCAACTCCTTTTAGGTTAGCAGGATTGTGGAGAGGTGCCAGATCATTGCAGGCAGCAAAAGCCTCAAGCACTTCCTTAGTCAGCAGTACTGATTTACTGAAGCGTTCACCTCCGTGCACCATACGATGACCTACGGCATTGATTTCTTCGAGTGATTGGATAGCACCATATTCGGGACTTACCAGTGTATTCAAGATAAATTCCACACCTACGGTATGTTCGGGGATATCCTTCTCCAAAATTTTCTTTTCACCATTCGGCAAAGTCAATTTCAGGAATGAATCTTTCAAACCGATCTTTTCGATACCACCCTGGGCAATCACTTCTTTGCTGTCCATATCGAACAGCTTGTATTTGATAGATGAACTACCACAGTTCAATACTAAAACTTTCATATCTGATTTTCGATTTAATTATTTACCATTCTTTGCAGCAATCGCCTGATTAGCTGTGATTGCAATCATTCTGTATACGTCTTCAATAGAGCATCCGCGTGAAAGGTCGTTCACCGGACGTGCAATACCTTGAAGAATCGGTCCTACCGCATCGGCATGCCCCAAGCGCTGAACCAGTTTATAAGAAATGTTACCAACTTCCAAACTAGGAACAATCAGTACATTAGCCTCGCCGGCAACCGGAGACCCCGGAGCTTTGCTTGCACCTACCGAAGGCACTAATGCAGCGTCTGCCTGCATTTCACCGTCGATATTCAAATCCGGTGCCATTTCTTTAGCTAATTTCAATGCCTCTACCACCTTATCCACGTTCTCATGTTTTGCCGAACCTTTAGTAGAGAAACTAAGCATTGCCACTTTCGGTTCAGCAATTCCTGCTACAGCCTGTGCCGTACGTGCAGTACAAACAGCGATCTGTGCCAACTGCGAAGCATCCGGAACCGGAGTTACGGCTACGTCACCCATCACCAGCAAACCATTCTGACCACATTCCGGAGCATGTGTCAACAACAACATAGCACCCGAAACGCATGTAATTCCCGGAGAAGTCTTAATAATCTGAAGTGCCGGACGAAGTACATCACCCGTAGTGTTGCGGCACCTGCCAACTGACCGTCAGCATCGCCACTTTTAATGATCAGACAACCCAAGTACAACGGATCGAGCACCAACTTACGGGCTTCTTCGATAGTCATACCTTTTTTCTTACGAAGCTCGCACAATAACTGCGCATATTCTTCTTTCTTCGGATGGTTCTCAGGATCTATAATAGTAGCCCTATTAATATTTCCGAGTCCCCATTTGGCAGCAGCTGCATTAATTTCTTCCGGGTTACCCAAAAGAATCAAATCTGCAACTTCATCTGTCAAAATCTGGTTAGCAGCTTTTAAAGTACGTTCTTCCGTACCTTCGGGAAGGACAATGCGCTGACGATTTGCTTGCGCACGCGCAACGATAGAGTTAATTAAATTAAGCATAGATATTTAATATTGTATATAAATTCAGTAGGGTGTGTTATTTCACGCCGCAAAAGTACACAATATTGCAATATCAACATTGCAATTCGGGGTATTTTTTACCCCGAACTTGCAATTATTATAATATTTAACACTAGCGGATTATTTCCGGGGGTACACTCTTGAAACGGTCCATACACATTCCTATCGGAGCACCGATATAAGTCGGATCACAAATAAGATATTTTTTACCATCCAACAGGATGTAGTCACCCGAAATATCTTCGTTGAACCGTACAGCCGAAGCGATATGATTCGGATAGTCGAGCAACACAGCATCCAGTCCCAACAAATCTTTCACCAAGTTAGAAAACAGAATGGCTCGATCCTCACAATCACAAGCCGGATAATAAAAATTTTCGTCCATGAAGAAAGGCTTTTCATACCCAAATTGTTCACCATCCGTCTGATATTGGAATGAATTCTGCACAAAATCAATCAGGATATTCGCAGCATCTTTCTCCGATTTCCCCTTTATTGCCGCCTGCAAAGGCGGGTAAAGAGCACTCTTCAACTCCTTGCTCATAGGGGTTTTGTAGTAAACAGCAACTTCACATTGCGGATAGTCCTTATAGAAATCCATCAGGTTCTTATTGACTGCCGTATTGACTTTAAGGAGAGATTTTTCGGATGGAGACACTGTCTTGCTAAACTCCTGCATGCCGAATTGAGCACGGCGCTCAGATCCATACATACCAGATTCTTCGCATTGGCAAAATCCTGACTATATGTATAAACAGCCATTGACCCACCTTTATCCGCCTCAAAGACATAGTACTTCACACCTTTGAAGGTAATATAAGGTATGCCGAAAATAGTTCCTGCCGGAGCCACCAATAATTTCAATTTATCGTTTATCTTGGACAAACGCACCTTATATCCACATTTATTGAGGATGAACATCTGCAGAAAAGCTACATCGTCTTTTTGGGCAACACCACACACCTGCACTCCCAACTGCTTGATGAACATTAAAAATGCCCAGTCGTTCATCTGATGCTCCTTCTTTAAACGAATACAATCGTTAATCAACTGTTCATGATCGGCTTTACACAAACGACTCCAGGCACCTGCCACTTTACTTTCGCTTGTTCCGCCCAATTCAAAACCGTCAATCACGTCTGTAGCCACTTCAAACCGTGTTCCATAAAACTCAATCGCATTGCGATGCGCTGAACTTCCGGGCAACGGAGCTGGGATATCTACCTTTACAGGGGTATAAGGTTTGCCCGGAACATAAACACCCGGAGCCGGTTTATCAGCCACTGCCGGCAGATCCGGCTTCTTGACTTCCACATTCACTTTGCCTCCTACACCCGGTTTATCGGCTATGGGTATCTTAGGCACCGCCGGCTTAATCTCTACCGGAGCAGGAACCGGCTTTTTTTATCAAAAAGTGTCGGTTTCACCGGTTCCGGCCGAGTGGGCATCGAATCCCCCATAGAGGCATTATACTTTTGCCACGCTTCTTTCAGGAAAGTGGCAAACTCTTCGTCTGCTTTATTCTTAAATTCTTTATATTCTTTTTGCTGTTTCTCTTGAAAAGTATCAAACTCCTTCTGATAGTTCACGTCCTGTGCTGTGATAACGGACGGTATCAGAAAAAGTGAAGCAAAAACGAAAGAAAAGTAATGTTTCGTTTTCATCATAATAAGTGATTAATGATTAACGGTCAGTGATTCGGGAATCACTATTTATCAATACCATATCATAAAAAGCACAACGCTGAACCGCCGGGATAGAGTACACCCACTCCAATACATTCTGATAAGTGACTTCTTTGGTAAATGGGATATCTTCCTTGGTAGCCACCATCATCATATTTATCTTCTCGCTTTCCTTACCATGCTGCTTCTCCATACGATAGTCGACAGCATTACTAAAAGGAATCGCATATTCTTTACCGGCTTTCAACAATGTATTCGGTTCATAACTGTTAGGATAAAGCAGAGCCCCCCCATTACTGTCGAACCAGAAAAACTTCAAGTATGAATCCGTACCATGTATAGTCAGCTTACAGTGAAACACATCCCCTTCACGATAGAGTGTTTCCACTCCTTTCACCTCAAGGGCATACGAACTATCCGACTTGTCCTCTTTCCGAACCTCGGCGTCAATGGTCACTACCTTATACAGCTACGGGTATCCGTGTCCCAAACCTCTTCAACTTTTTTATTAGTAACATTCACCATTCCCCCGATAGCCAGCACATTCATTTGCGAATAAGCTTCATGAAGCTCCTGGCCGTCTTCCTGGGTGATCTGGCCAAATACCGACCACACATTTTCCATCACACCCGCTTTCTGCAGAGCAGCTTTCTTCGCTTCCATGAAAGCCCTCTCTTCCGCCTGCTTCAATGTGATGTCATCGCTAACCTGCCAACGCCCCTGTACGCCTTTCACCTTCACGGGTTTCTGTGCATAAAGAGCGTTGGCGGCAGTCAGTAAAAGTATAGCTAAAATTCCTAATAGCCTGTTTACGTTCATTCAGTTTGCCTATTTATATTAAAACTTACTGAGCGAGTTTATCCAGTTCCTTTGCCAATTCCGGTGATTTTTTAGCCAATTCTTCGCTAAGTGCTTTGACAGCTACTTTGTTTGCAGCTTCCAAGCTATAACCGATGGTTACCATTACCTCTACATTTTTGTTAGGCAACGTTCTATATACTTCAACCAAAGGAATAGTACGTCCCAGCGTTCCACTGATAATACTCTTACCGGCAGCTACTGCGCTCGACAGACTGGCAGCTTCCTCCTGCCCCATATCGTCATTGGCTACTTTCGATTCGATCAACTGTGTAACCTTTGTCTGAACCTGTCCGGCGATATCAATCTTGGCCGTGTTGGTAGCCTGCATAGCTGCAGCCGACTGATTTCCACCAATCACTCTTGATGTGGCAATATACCAGTATGGATTGCCATTCATATCAATTTCCATCTGTTTTCCCATGAATTCTCCAGTTGTTTGTCCAACGGTAACTTTCCTACCGGAGTCTTGAATCCTTCTTTCGTCAGTTCCTTCGCTTGTTTGCGTGCTTCTTTAATGGCTTTTTTCTGCAAATCTTTGTTGATTACTTTTTCATCTTTCTGAATAGCTTTATAAGCCTTACCTGTCGCTTTTTCTTGTGCAAGTGCATTTAAAGAAATCATCATTGCGAGTGTTGCGAAAACACTGATTAACAAACTCTTTTTCATATCAGTTCTGTTTTTAGTGGTTAATATTCGTTATGTATATTCGTTTTTCACTTTGCAAAAATATATAAAGTAATCCATTTCGTTTACTTTTTCTTTATTTTTTTGTAATTCCCCACTGTTAAATAAGAATCTTCGTGCCTTATTAGTTGCTACCCTAACTCTATTTTTCATAACTTTGCAACGTTTTCAAAAATCAATAGGTAATAGTATGATACGTCAGTGTGCCATTTTATTTGGCTGTTTGGCTTTGGGTGAATTGATTGTTTATCTCACGGGGATTAAGCTCCCGTCCAGCATCATCGGGATGTTGCTGCTCACCCTCTTTTTGAAATTAGGTTGGATCAAATTGCATTGGGTGCAGGGAATGTCCGACTTCTAGTTGCTAATCTTGGTTTTTTCTTTATTCCTCCGGGAGTAGCCCTGATGTTATATTTCGACATCATTGCGGCACAGTTCTGGCCGATTGTGATAGCTACTCTAGTCAGTACCCTTCTTGTGCTTGTCATCACCGGATGGGTCCATCAATTAACACGTAAACTCAAATGAATTATTTAGAAAATGAATTCTTCCTGCTGGCAATCACTTTCGGGATTTACTTCTTTGCCAAGCTTTTACAAAAAAAGACAGGAATACTCCTACTCAATCCCATCTTGTTGACTATTGCAGTCATCATCATTTTCCTTAAACTGACAAATATCTCCTTCGAAACTTACAATCAGGGCGGACACTTGATTGAATTCTGGCTAAGCCGCAGTCGTAGCTCTTGGAGTTCCTCTATACCTGCAACTCGAAACGATTAAGAAGCAGCTGCTTCCTATCATTCTGTCCCAATTGGCCGGCTGCATCGTAGGCGTTATTTCAGTCGTACTGATAGCTAAGCTTATGGGAGCCTCACAGGAAGTCATCCTGTCACTTGCTCCCAAATCAGTCACCACTCCGATTGCAATGGAGGTAACCAAGACATTGGGTGGAATCCCGTCTCTGACAGCAGCAGTAGTTGTTTGTGTGGGTTTACTGGGTGCAGTATTAGGTTTCAAAACGATGAAGATCATGCATGTAGGCAGCCCTATCGCGCAAGGACTTTCGATGGGTACGGCCGCTCATGCCGTCGGCACCTCAACAGCCATGGATATCAGCAGTAAATACGGTGCCTATGCAAGCCTCGGTTTAACCCTCAACGGTATTTTTACTGCATTGTTGACCCCAACTATTCTGCGATTATTAGGAATTCTCTAACAAAATAGCTTTATCTTTGTTATATATAAACAGTTAAAAGGAAATAACAACTTTATGATCGCATTCAGAGATATAACGATCCAAGACAAGGATACCATCACAGCCTACACGATGAATAGTTGCCGTCGCAACTGCGACCTCTCTTTTTCCAACTTATGCAGTTGGCGGTTCTTGTATCACACCAAGTTTGCCATTATCAATAACTTTCTGGTTTTCAAATTCTGGGCCGGCGATGAATTGGCCTATATGATGCCGGTTGGTGAAGGCAATCTTGAAGAAACACTGAACGAACTGATTGAAGATGCCCGACGGGAGGGTGAACCTTTCTGCATGTTGGGAGTCTGCTCATGTATGCGCGAAGATCTCGAGGCCATTATGCCCGGTCAGTTTGGCTTTACGGTTGACCGTGATTATGCCGATTATATTTATTTACGTAGTGATCTCGCAACACTGAAAGGAAAAAAATTCCAGTCCAAACGGAATCACATTAACAAATTCCGCAATACATATCCTGACTATAAGTATTCTCCGATCACCAAAGACCGAATACAGGAATGCCTGGAGTTAGAGGCCAAATGGTGCAAAGCCAATGACTGCGACCAACAGGAAGGGACCGGAAACGAGCGACGTGCCCTGATCTACGCTCTCAATCATTTCGAAGAGTTAGGACTGACGGGAGGTATCCTGCACGTCAATGGACAGATTGTAGCCTTCACTTTCGGCATGCCGATCAATAAAGAAACTTTCGGTGTACATGTAGAAAAAGCAGATACCAGCATCGATGGCGCTTATGCATGATCAATTACGAATTTGCCAATCACATCCCCGAACAATATATTTACATCAACAGAGAAGAAGATTTAGGAATAGAAGGGTTACGCAAAGCCAAGCTTTCGTACCACCCGGAAACTATTTTGGAGAAATATATGGCTTGCCTGAAAGAGCAGCCTGTAGAAATGATAAAATGGTAGCATAATCCAATGATAAAGGAGCAGGTAAAATCATTATGGAAACTTTGTTTCGATGATAGCGAGGCATTCATCGAACTTTACTTCCGGCTTCGTTACAATAACGAAGTCAACTTAGCCATTCAAAGTGGCGAAGAAGTGATTGCTGCGCTCCAAATGCTCCCTTATCCAATGACATTCTGCAATAAAATAGTACCTACTTCGTATATCTCCGGTGCGTGTACGCATCCCGATTACCGTGCGAAAGGAGTGATGCGGGAGTTATTATCACAGAGTTTTGCCCGCATGCTCCGTAACGGTGTTCTGTTTAGTACATTGATTCCTGCCGAACCCTGCTATTCGGTTATTACGCCAAAACAGGCTATACTCCCGCTTTCCGTATCTCCCACAAAGTCTTCTCACTTTCAGAGTTGACCATTGATCCGGAACCGGATACCATGATTGAAGAAACGACGGAATATCAAGAAGATTATTATCAATATCTGACCGGCAAGCTATCCGAACGTGCCTGTTGTTTACAACATACGCCTACAGATTTTAAAGTAGTCCTTGCCGATCTTGCCTTGACACAAAATACCGTTCTCATTGCCCGGAAGGATAATCGAGTAACGGGTATAGCTGTTGTCTATAAACACGATGATAGCTCGTATATCAACGAGTTGTTTGCTGACAATGAGGCTGTCCGGGCACAATTACTCTACCGGGCCGGACTAAGAAACGGCACTGAACGGATTATTCTTCAACTTCCCCCTGTAGAATCCCTGCCAAGTGTCCCATTAGGAATGGCACGCATCATTGATGCCCGGGCAGTTCTTCAACTCTATGCAGCAGGTTGTCCCGAAGTGGAAATGAATATCGAACTGACTGACGAACAGCTTTCGGTCAATAACGGTTATTACTATCTCTGCAAAGGAAAATGTATGACCAGTGAAGTCCGCTTACCCGGAGTACATACCCGAATGACCATTGCCGAATTATCGGAAAAGATACTGGATGAAATGCAGCCGTATATGAGCTTGATGATGAATTAGAGTTTTCCGTTCTTTTTCATTTAAGAATATAGCCCAACAAGCTGCATTTATCTTTTCAAATAATATTTTATAATAACAGGATTATCATCTTCCTTAATTTGCTCCATCTTACGTATTTCTTCCGAAGACATGAAGCGCTGATCAACGAGTCTGGACACATATTCAGGTTGATGTATGGAAAGCAATATATTATCGACTATAGCGAAACAACAATTCATAATAAAAGGCTTCCCTTCATTAGTCAAAAAACTCTCTTTCGTTTTCCGATTATAAATAAAGTTACTTCCGAAACCTTGAGTAGACTTTACAAAATAGACATAAACATAGTCTTCATTAAAAAATTTAATTAAGGGAACAAAGTGATTGTTAGAATGCTTCAAAAATTGAGATCTATCCTGCATTTCTTTTACAACCCTCAACCTCTCTTCATCTAAATCAGTTCTTTTACCCGCCGCACGCCCGGTAACCCCTCTTCCTTTATCTCCGAATCACCAAAATCAAGGTACATCATCGGAGTAAATTTCATCTCTTTAGTATCTATCCGATAGAAATAATAATTAATGCCGGGAGGAATAAAATAAGAATTATCTCCTATTTTATAAAAGCATTCCTTATCCATCGAATTCCCACTGGATATCGTACCGTTATAGTTAGCATTATATATCTGCTGTGTTCTCAAATTAGCAAATGCTACCTCTTGATCTGTCCATAAAGAAGGATAAGTAAAAATATATTCTTCAGTATTGAAAGCTATAAGATGATCAATCGGAAATTCCGGCTTTATTTTTCTCTTTGCTAAGAGTTTAAAATCCAAGCTGTATGTATATATTGTACCATAGGGATTTAACAAATCAAGTCCTTGTAAATAAGGATTGAATTTTACGTCTATTGCCATATGATATTCATCAGGTCCCTGCCCTTGCATTTTTTTCGAATTACTAATAAAAGCCCCATTACCCGAGAATGTAAATATGACTTGCTCACGAGTATAAACAGCATAAACATCCGTTTCTTTATCATACATGACTTTTCTATATTTATGTAATAAGGATGAATCATTTGTCTCTAAAGGTACAAGTTCTATTTTATCGATAAATAATGAAGCATCTCGAGACACATTATGCACATCTATTGGTATTCTTTCAATTCCATCATTCATCTTCTGATTCATCGAAGAACATCCACAAATTAATACCAATAATAGCACGATACTCACTTTATCCATAACTTCTTTTGTAAAATTATTCATATTTAGACAATAGAACCGTTATCAAATGTTGTTTCACATTAGCCACCTTCTACTTCACAAGTAATCACAACTTATAACTATTCATCTTATTAGTACATACAATGTAGCAACCAGTTACGAATTTCAAAGCTCTTCATACATTTGCCACCACAATCTTTAGTACTTTACAGTCTTATCACGTTCCAAATTATTTAAATCTATAAAATGCCAATACCGGATTGTCAGATTCCTGGATACTATTCCATTTATTTAATCCCAATTTCTCCACTACAACTGAGTTCATACGACCAACCTTCGTTTTAACCCAAGAAGCCTCTACTGCATTTACCAGCGCTTCTCCTTCAGCCCCGATAGCACCCCAGAATCCAAAAGAATTTTTATTTTCCAACTGGCAACCTTTTATGTCTACAACCGGCACTTCATCATTCGTTTTTGAATAAAATAGAGAATAGGCATTCCCCTTATACACAAAATCTAACACTTAATAAAATAAAAAACGGCCTCATAGTACTCTCCCAGTTAAAGTCTGACACACAAATATATACTTTTTCGGAAGAACAATTGTCTTAATCCGGTAAGTTGTTATAAATCAAATGCAAAATATTGTCTTCCATTTTTATAAATAAAGACCTGCTCTTCGCGTCCCTTTGTGCGATTCCTCAACCATAGCAGAGCATTTTGTGGCACCAGAAAATCAATTTCTCTTTCTGTAGCCACCTTGCTGCCTAACGACTTCCATCCATTTATTCCGTCCTGATAGAATAACTCATAATTATCCCCGGGCCAAATGTAATTATCATCGTTACGCGGAGAAAAAACAATTCTTTCGATCAGCGTACTTTCCCCCAAATCATAGGCCAGATAACAAGATGTATCACGTGCCTGAAAATAAGTCAGTATATTACCATCTGTAACATACTCTAATTTTGCAATCGGTTCTATACTGTTTATCCTCCCCAACCGAACCTTCTCCTTACATAATGAATCCTTAAACAGTGCCAGTTCCGCCAACTCCATTCTTTTCCCTATCGGAGCAACATAACGAACATATCTATACTTCTTTCTTAGAAGCGGAGTCAACACACAATAATTAGTGGTAAGCGTATCCTCAAATTGCCATAACAGATCCGCCTGCATAAATGACAAATCATCAGCTGCTTCAACTTTTGCCCCTATGATAGCTCGATAAGCCCATTCCGCAATCGTCTTTTGCTGAGGCATTTTCCGCTTTAATATAGCTTCCTCCATCAAATCGATATTGGGTTTCAACAAAACAAACCCACCCCCCGTTTTAGATATAAACGGATATCCTGCCGGATACAGTTTTCCTCCATCTCCCTGATAAAGAGTCTGATAAATCACATCGGGTTCTATATCCCGGAAAGTAACCTTACCAGCATTACCAAGTGCCATATCTATAGGAATCCATCCGCCGGGACTAAATATCCCTAAGTAGATATATTGCTCTCCAGACATTTGTATCGGTATTGTCGTATCATTACTTCCAAAATATTCAGATGTCACATCTTTCACAAATCGATTCTTAAGCACAGGAGATAATTGCCTGTTTCCCGAAGTTCCGGAGTTTTTATCCGCCTGCATACCGAAACAATAGCGATACACCTTCCCCTTTTTCCTTCCGTCATGCCGTAAGGTATCACGTGACGCTTCAAACTCATTAAATCCGAATTGAAGAAAAGTTCCCGTTGTGTCACGCAACATCGTCCAACAATGATAATGTTGATAATCGGGTGAATAAACAAAATAGTCGGTCGCAACAGGAATTCCACAAGCACGCATAGCATATATTGTCAGGTCGCATGCTTCACGACAATAACCAATCCGGTTATGATAAAGAAAAACAGCATTCAAGTGAGGTACCCGAAAATCAGTATTGTAGATGTAATACAGCTTTCTCAGTTTCCCGTCAATGATCTTAGAAGCTTCAATAACATCACTCCCCTTATAAAGAGAATCGAGTAGAGTTCCATAATCTTCATAATACAATTACGCCAATCCGATAAAGGTTCATCGGCTATTCTGTAAGGTAATATCAGTTCGCAAAAATCATCGAACGGCAAATTTCTATTCCAAGGATATTTCCTCCAAACTTCAAAAGCCAGGTCTATATTATCTATCAAATATTCCGCTGTTATCACTTGGGCGTCATATATCTTGGAGAGAGAGTCAAAGGAAATTCTGTTCCATTTATTCTTCTCCCTTTTAGATATAGAACGTCCTTCACAAACCCCAACTAATAAATGGTGAATAGAATCAAGTTCATTTCCTTCATAAGAATACCATCCCGACATATTACGAATTAAAAAACGAGCTGCCTCCAATTTTTCCGGATCAGTTCTATAATGTTCTAATACCTTTTCAAGCTCCACGCGATTATCGCCGGCAAATTCCAAAGCATATTCCAACCGCCTATCTTTCTCCGATCGACAAGCTGCTAAGATTAAGGCTAACAGGATAAACAATACATATTTCATAGTTAAAACGGTTTTATTCTTCCCCATAACAAACCCAGTAGTCATTTTAACCTCAAAAGGCTAAGTATCGCAGTTTGCTCATTTATCTCCTGTTGCTGATAAGCGGACGGAAATGCATCATCCGGGAATTCATCTGTATAAACTGTCACAAATGTATTAGGGATATTAGATGAAACCGGACGTCCCATTTCCGAATATCCCGGAATATCCATCTTAGTCAAATTTCCTTGCTCTATCCGCCCATCCTTCTTAAAATAGACAGACCACATTCCCTTATTTGCTGAATTAAAAGACCAAAGAGAGAAAACAAGATTCTTTCCATCCACTGTAAAGAGACTGTATGTGCACTCCTCTTTTCGTTTCGTACAATTCCCGGTCCGAGCAGTGCAAATCCGCCAACATAGGCAAATTGGACTTCTGCCTCATGGTTCTTACCACCGTATCATTCACAGCATCATATTGATAATAGCTTCCATCTACCGGATTATAGATTTTTATAGTTCCATCCTCTTGAGCACACAGCGTATTCCAATAGGAGTTCTTGCAAGGAGTCCCTTTTTCATATTCTAATAAGTTCTTCACTCTTCTCCCTTTCTGATCCAGAATCCAAAGCCCTTTACAGTTTTCAGACTGAGAAGGACGATGGCAGAGAAAACGCCATCCGGCAACTCAACAACATCATTGAAAACAAGAGAATAAGGGAAGCTCAACGAATGAAGAAATTTTCCATCAAAACTGTAAGAATAAATCGTTCGTTTACCCATATCACAGACATAAACACAATCCTTTCCCACGAAAAAAGAATCCATCTCTCTATACTCTCCCGGTCCCTCACCCCGCTGGCCAATCGCATTCAAAAAAGTACCATTCTTGCTAAATCGGAATGCCATTTCTTGCTTTCTATCCGAAATGTAATAACAAGAATCTTTTGAAATTACATTATCGACCATACCCCAAAAATAAGGAGAAGGTAACTGCAGCCTGACAGACTCAATGGTGTCCACCAATACAGACATCGGCAGATATGGATTAGAAATAGACAGATCAACGGTCATTTCAAATCCCTTATCAACCTGTTTCCGACAAGATGAAACACAATATATAAACAATATTCCCACCACAATTAAACTGAAATTTTTCATAATATAAAAATTATAACCAGTAAATACCGCCATAACCAAACAAACAATTCTCTTTTTACCTCCTATTCTTTTTTAACCGATAGCGATATAACGAATCTTTCACCACACATAAAACGACAAAAGAAGTACTTTTTCACTATCTGTGAAAACAAATGGAAATATATCGGCAGGAAGACTAAATCCATATATGGTGTGAATCATTAATCTAGCGCATAACATATTATTTTCCATCCACTTGAACTATTTTTCACAGCAGCAAACAAACTCTGTTGGGTACTATCCACTGCAATATAATAAGCATCAGTATCTAATGAATATTTTTTAATCGGATTACCATCCCAGTCAAAAACCAATACGGTATCTGATTTTCGGTTATTTCATACATTTTTTATCAGAATACAAAGCATAAACATACTTAGAGGTAGCGCTAAGATCTATATAACCCGTCTGAGTATTTTCTGTTAGATCGACATAATAAATACCTTCTTCATTAACGGGTTTATTGATTGGATCTCCCAACCTCAACGATTTTATCAACTCAATTTTATTGTTTACTATTTCAAAAAAGTCTATGTTGGACGAGAAGTTAATTGAACCGGCAAATGTATGTTTCTCAGGGTTCATTACTAAATTTCCTTGATTAGAAAGATATCTGGTATATGTTTGAAAAGCGCTATCCGCAGCATTATACACATCCACACCGTAATCCAGCACACTGTCATTTTTGTTAAATAACAGATATTGGTAACGGGATTTATATGTCCCGGCACACAAAAAAGTCGTATCATCTATCGCTATAAGTTTTGAAATCTGTGCCTCCGGAATTTTATATTGCGCCAGACGTACCGGTGAACCATCCTTCTTGCGACTGTTGCGTAAAGAGTCAAGACTGTATTTCATCACAATGCGTGTTTGGTCATCAAAAACAGTGAAACCGCTTTCCGTTAAGTAGCCATAACAGGGTGAAGGCAGTTCAGCCGGCCCCTGTCCGATAGTCCCAAAACGAGCGATATATTCACCTGATTTTTTGTCAAACAGCGTATAGCAACATCCCGAGTGATAGTCATTAACTATGAGATTCTTTCCGTCACAACTTAATCCCTCTATTATTGCTATAGAATCTTCATTAA
>ENA-OQIC01000002-OQIC01000002.1-human-gut-metagenome-genome-assembly--contig:-NODE-2-length-96776-cov-4.198285_pt1 | contig 96776 bp, 110 predicted proteins | sample MGYA00242572_ERZ504736 | MGnify/ENA primary metagenome ERZ504736 (study PRJEB26092, sample SAMD00036201) | human gut metagenome | host: Homo sapiens | study: EMG produced TPA metagenomics assembly of...
CTTTTTTGTTTGTTTTCCTCTTGACGAATAATCTCTAATAACTGATCTGGATTTTTCTATTTTGATCCATTAAATACCTCCAAGAATGTTATAAATGAAAGCAGAGAAAGTTCAGCACATGTTTTCGAGACAGACTTTAATATTACATAAAGATTGTAACACAAACTAGTTACCGTTTCCAACTTATCCTAACTCTAGGAGGCATTCATTAAACCAAACATTATCCTCCTAAATCGACTCATCAAAAAAACTTTGTATATCATAATCTTGGAATAAGAGTAACCAAGAGACGAAAAGCGATATACAAAGTCAATTTTACTATCTTGCAAAGTCTAATCGATTTGCAATAATTTTTAAATACTTACCAATTGCTCACTGCGTCCCCCCTTATTCTCCTATGCAGTAGAGAACACTTTAATAAACAGTCACAAAAACAATCAGATTTGCTTTTGATTGCCTTGGCAAATGATTGAGGAACTTATATCTAAGTTAACTATGGTAATGCATCACAATATGATATTTATATAATACCATCCAACATCAAATTAACTTTCAAGACATTAACTGTTTTCTCACCAAAAATCCCTAAAAATCTACCCTTAGTGCACTTCTTTATAATTTTTCTAACACTCTGTTCAGATATATTATTTGCCTTGGCAATTCTCGCGACTTGATATTCTGCTGCTGCAGGAGAAATGTCAGGATCTAAGCCACTACCTGAGCTTGTCACTAGATCAACGGGAATGGTTTCTTCATTCATATCTGGATTATGCATACGCAATTTGGATATGCGTTCACTTAGCAATTTTTGATATTTATCACTTGAAGGACTTAAGTTAGAAGGCTCAGCATACATTAATATTTTACCATTTTTATCTTTATAAGTAGAAACGTCAACATTCATAATACGTCCCCACATATGCGCATCATCAGTATATTGCTGTCCTAGCAATTCACTACCATATTTTTTCCCATTAACCGTAATAATAGATCCATCAGCTTTATCTGGAAAAAGAAGTTGTGCTGCACCCGTTACAACTCCTGTATAAACAACTCCACAAAGTACTGTAAAAATAGCGAAAATCATCAGTGCTTTTGGAAATGTATTTTTTAATGTTTTCATTACAAAACCTCTCTTGATTTTTTACCACTAGACTTGTTATCTCAAAACAAAGAAAACTAAAAACATATCAATTAATTTCACACAGATAAACGGTGTTATTAGACCACCTAAACCGTAAATGAGTAAATTTCGAGATAGAAGCTTTCCAGCTGGAACTTCACGATATTTAACACCTTTTAATGCCAATGGAATTAATGCAATAATAATCAATGCATTATAAATAATCGCAGATAAAACAGCGCTTTGTGATGAATGTAGGTGCATAATGTTTAACTCGGATAAACCAGGATAAAGTCCTACAAACAATGCTGGGATAATTGCAAAATATTTTGCAACATCATTAGCTATAGAAAAAGTTGTAAGGCTCCCTCTGGTCATTAAGAGCTGTTTTCCAATACGAACAATATCAATTAATTTTGTAGGAGATGAGTCCAAATCTACCATATTACCAGCTTCTTTTGCTGCTTGAGTTCCAGTATTCATAGCAACAGCCACATCCGCTTGCGCTAGAGCCGGAGCATCATTTGTACCATCTCCAGTCATGGCAACTAAGTGTCCTTTAGATTGAAAATCACGAATCATCTGAAGTTTTGCTTCTGGAGTTGCTTCTGCAAGAAAATCGTCCACCCCAGCTTCGGCAGCGATGGCAGCGGCTGTCACTGGGTTATCTCCAGTAATCATTATGGTTTTAATTCCCATTTTACGTAAATCAGAAAATTTCTCTTGAACCCCTTGTTTGATAATATCTTTTAAATGAATAACACCTAAAATTTTATGATTTTTGAAACTACTAACGGTGTGCCTCCCTGTTTAGCAATATCTTGTACAACATGGTCACATTCAGAAGAATAAATACCTCCTGCCTGTGTGACATATTGTTGCATTGTCTCAGCAGCACCTTTTCTAATCTCATTGTCATCATAATCAACACCGCTCATACGTGTTTTAGCAGTAAAAGGAATGAATTCCATGTTTTTATCAGAAAGATCGCGTGCACGAATTCCAAATTTTTCTTTTGCTAAAATAACAACACTTCGACCTTCTGGTGTTTCATCAGCTAGTGATGATAATTGAGCCGCATCAGCAAGTTCAACTTCACTTACTCCATCTACGGGTATAAATGCATGAGCTTGACGATTACCTAAGGTAATAGTACCAGTTTTATCTAACATTAAAATGTCAACATCTCCAGCTGCCTCAATGGCTCTACCACTCATAGCTAACACATTGGCTTGATTTAAACGACTCATTCCAGCAATTCCTATAGCAGAAAGTAAAGCTCCAATAGTTGTTGGTGCTAAGCAAACAAGCAATGCTACCAATGTCGTAATGGAAATTGTATTACTAATCCCTGCCTGTTTTGCTGAAAAGACTGAATAAGTATATAAAGACATGGTAACAAGAATAAAAATAATAGAAAGTGCAATAAGAAAAATTTGTAAGGCAATCTCGTTAGGTGTTTTCTTTCTAGCAGCACCTTCAACCATAGCAATCATCTTATCCAGAAAACTTTCCCCAGCCTCACTTGTGATTCTAACTACAATCCAGTCTGATAGAACTGTGGTACCACCAGTAACAGCACTTCTATCACCACCTGCCTCACGAATAACAGGAGCAGATTCACCAGTAATGGCACTCTCATCTACAGATGCTGCCCCCTCTTCAACTTCACCATCTCCAGGTATTTGCTCTCCTGCTTTTACGATAACGAAATCACCTTTTTTTAAACTAACAGATGATACAGGGGTAATTTGGTCTTTCTTGTCTAGCGACGGAATTTTATGTGCTTCGACATCTTTTTTAGCTGCACGTAATGAGTCAGATTGAGCTTTACCACGGCCTTCTGCAATAGCTTCTGCAAAATTTGCAAAAATACAAGTAAACCAAAGAATAATTGTGATTGCAAGTGTATAGCCACTAGAAGCATCCTTTAATCCAAACAAAGATACTGCCCAAAGTATAGTTGTTAAGATTGCAGAAATATAAACTAAAAGCATAACAGGATTTTGAACTTGTGTTTTTGGATTTAGTTTTATAAATGAATCTTTTATAGCTTTACCAATCATTTTTTTATCAGAAAAAGTACCTTTTACTTTTGATGACATATTAGGATCTCCTTAAATATTATTACTGAAAAAATTCTGCCAATGGACCAAGCGCCAAGGCTGGTAAAAAGCTCAGTGCTCCAACTAACAAAATAATGACAATCAGTAAGAAGACAAACGTACTATTTGTTGTAGAAAGTGTGCCTGCAGTTGTTGCAATTTTCTTTTTACTTGCTAAACTTCCTGCAATCGCAAGTGTCCCAATAATAGGGAGAAATCTAGCAAATAACATAACCAATCCAAGAGTGATATTCAAAAACGGTGTATTAGCATCAAAGCCTGCAAATGCAGAGCCATTATTACCACCTGCAGATGAGAAAGCATACAAAAGTTCTGAAAAACCGTGAGCACCACTATTATTTAAGCTATTTACCACATTTGGTACTATAGCAGCAATACCACTCCCTACCAAAATAGCAATAGGCGTTGCAAGACAAACCATCACTGACCACTTCATTTCATAAGGTTCAATCTTCTTACCTAACAGCTCTGGTGTCCTACCTACCATAAGACCTGCAATAAATACGGTCAGAATAGCAAATGCAAGCATTCCGTAAAGTCCACAACCAACACCCCCAAATACAACCTCTCCAAGTTGTATCAATAGCATTGTTACCATACCTCCGAGAGGTGTATAACTATCATGCATAGAATTAACAGAGCCGTTAGAAGCAGCTGAAGAAGCAATACCAAAGCGTGTTTCTTTTCCTTCCATATTACCTCCTGATTGATTTGTCATGGAAAGATTAACCGCTCCATTTTGCGATAATTGAGTTGTTCCAAATTGTTCACTAACTGCAATAGAAGCAAGTGCTAAAACAAGACAGATAAACATTGCCATAAAGATTGCAATACCTTGTTTTTTATTTCCTACTGCTTTTCCAAATGTAAAACAAAGCGCGGTAGGAATTAACAATATAGAAATCATCTCTATGAGATTAGTGAAAGCATTAGGGTTTTCAAGTGGATGTGCTGAGTTTACTCCTGTATAACCACCACCATTTGTCCCAGTTTGCTTAATTGCTATCTGACTTGCAGCTGGCCCCATTGGTACAAACTGCTCTTTTACAATTTGAGCATCCTTAACAACATGACCGTCAACAGTTACAGTATTATCAGATAAGTCAATTTGAGCATTTTCAATGATTTCTCCTCTCGAGCTAACTGCAATAGGTTCAACAAGAGAAACTGTTTCAGCGCTTTTCCAATTCTGAATCACACCACCACTAACAAGCAATAAAGAGATGACCAAGTTAAGCGGAATTAAAATATGAATAATAATTCTTGTAATGTCTACCCAAAAGTTTCCTAATCCATCAGATTTCACTTTTTTAAATCCACGAATTAGAGCAAATAATACAGCAATACCAGTAGCAGCTGACACAAAGTTCTGAACTGTTAATCCGATAGATTGTGTCAAATAGCTCATTGTAGATTCTCCACTATAAGCTTGCCAGTTTGTATTCGTAATAAAGCTTATTGCAGTATTAAATGCTAAATCCCATTTTACTCCTGAGAGGCCTTGGGGATTTCCTGGAAGAATACCTTGTAAAAGTTGTAAAAGAAATAAGAAAATAAAACCTATTCCTGAAAAAACAAATACTGAAATAGCATATTTTTTCCAATTCATCTGTTCTTCTTTATTTAAACGCAATAATTTATATACCGCATTTTCACAAGGCGTTAAAATTTTGGACAAAAAGGTCCTCTCGCCATTCATCACTTTTTTAATATAGGTTCCAAGCGGAATTGCAAGAATTACTACTATAGCTAGATAAAATATGTATTGAAATACTGAGCTCATTATTGTGAATCTCCTTTCATGAGAATGTACACATAATAACTTAGTAGTGCCACAGCACATAGACCGATTATACTGATTATCACAGTCATTTTTATAACTCCTCCTTGTTTTATAATTGTAACACCAGCATTATTAAAACGGAATTAATAGAAAAGCCACAACATAAAGATTCTATAAAGAAACATTCAAATAATATAGTTATTTGATAACAAAGCTATGTCATAATATGAATTATTTTTACAGATCAATCTGCCCTATATAAAACTAGTGTAAAAGTAAGGAAAATCAATATTAATAAAAGAAGTATAGCTCTAATGTGCTATACTTCTTTTATTATTTATTTTTTCCGTCTTGTTTTAACAAAATCATAAACAGTCATTAAAATAAAACCTGTAAAGACAATAATGATATTACGTAATGGTGTACCACTATGGTCAAAAAAAATTAGCAAGCAAAAAATAATAATGACTGTGATAAGATTACTAATTAAACGGTTTCTAAAATTCATTTTCATTTAAAAATCCTACCATATTCACATCATCTGGAACTAGTTGCAAATAACGTTCTGCAACCTGATGAGCACGTTCCTTTTGCCCAAATTCACGTAAAATATAAGCATAATCTTGCAAGAACTCTGGATTATCCGATAAATCTGTTGCCAATTCATCATAAAGATTGAGCGCTTTTTTATCAGCTTCCAAAGCTTGGTAAGCTTTAGCGATATTCCATTTTGTTAGGACGCTGTCGATATTATCGCGTGACAAAGTAACAACATCCTCATAACGTTTCTCTTCCAAATACAAGTTGGTCAAACGCATTAAGACATCTTCATCATCAATCGCAACATCTTTTGCTTTCAAAAGATAGTTTTCAGCTTGCTTAGAATCATGCAACTCATATGAAAATTGTGATGCAGTAAGCAACAAATTGGTATCAAATTCGTTTTTACTCAAGCCTTTTTGAACTAGACGAAGCGCCTCTTCTGTTTTGTTTTCCTCATGAAGAGATTGGGCATAGATGTATTCATAGCCCTCAAAATCAGGATTCATCGTATCCAACTGCTTAAAGTAAACATTTGCCTTTTGATACTCCCCTTGGTCATACAAAATAGTGGCTAATTCAAAAATTGTTCCGTCGTCATATTCAATTTCAATCGTTTTTTCAAGAAATTCAATCGCTGCTTCAAATTTCCCAAGACTAGCATAAGCACGACCGATACGTTGATAAGTAGAAATCCCTGTTAATTCAAGGATTTCACGGTTATCCAACTTAGCGTATTCTTTGATTGCTTGATTAAAATTACCTAATTCTAACTCAATTTCAGCCAAACCAAAGATAACCAATGGGTCATCGCTGATTTTACTAGCTAGCAATAATTTCTCACGCGCAACATCTGTCAAACCTTCCATATCGTAAATATCAGCCATGACAAGCAAAGCTGATAAATATGCTTCGCTTTCTGGTGAAATGGCATCCAAATACAAGAAAGCTCCCTCAATATCACCATCTTCAGTTGCAATCTGCGCTAGGTTAATGTTTACTTCAGGATAACTCTCACGTTCCTGCAAATAAATTTCCCTTGCTTGTGGCAAGAAGCCAATGCTTTCAAGATATTCTGCCAATTCCAAGAGCGTCTCAGCATCATCTTCTTTTAAAGCGCGTTTAAAGTATTTATCAGCATGCTCCAAATCTTGTTTTTGAATCGAAGCCACCATTTTTCACTATTCAACATCTTTAGCTTTTTCTTTCCCTTCTATAATAAGTACTTCTTCCTCATACAAACCACTGATACGTTTGTACCATTCAAAAATTTCTTTAACAACAACTTTGATTGAAGCGTAAATTGGAATCCCTAGGAAAACGCCCCAAACACCAAACATTGCCCCAGACGTTAGCAAAATAAACATGATGGTAATCGGGTGAATGCTCAATTTGCTTCCCAGAACCAAAGGCGAAACAAAACGTCCCTCGATTGTCTGCTCAATAACAAATGCTATCAAAACTTAATGAGCATAATCGGACCTTGGACAACTCCCATGATAACGACTGGAACCATGGCAAGAAAGCTCCCAAGATATGGAATCATGTTAAGAAAACCAGCGATAATCCCAAAAGTAGCCGCATAACGCAAACCAATAATATTAAAGAAAATCGTAAATATAATACCAACAACAATAGCAACCGTTACTTGTCCTTGAACATAACCAGCTAATTGTTTATTAATATCACCGAGAACACGCGAAATTGGGCGGCGCATCCGTGTCGGAAGTGTTTTTAATAAGCCTTCTTTCATCTTACCGCTATCACGCAAGAAATAAAATAAGATAAAAGGAGACATAATGATTGCCACAGTTACACGAGCAATAGCACTGGCAAAATTTGATGCCCAGTCAATCGCATTTTTTGAAAAGCTTTCCGCATAATCAATTGCTTTAGTGCTCACATTTGACAGCATTTCTTCCAATTCTTCTTGATAATTGGCTAGCCAGGGGCTCTCTAAGAATTTATTAGCTTCAACATTAATGCTTCTGACATAGCTTGGTAAATTCTCAACGAAAGACGTTAACTGCTCTTGAATCGTTGGGATAAAGCTCGCCACAGCCCAGATTAACAAAGCAATGATAATCGCAAACACAATAAAAATAGAAGTTGTCCGACTAACGCCACGTTTCTCAATAAAACCAACCAAAGGTTTGATTAAATAATAAAGAATTGCCGAGATCACCAAAGGCAACATAATAATAGCTATAAAAGATATAATCGGCGTAAATAAAAATGAAATCTTGGTAAAGAGATAAAGGGTTAAAAACACAAGAAAAGTAATCAAAACAGCGACAACTGCTTGATTATTTAAAAACCATTTAAAAAACCAAGAATCTGTAAATTTCTTCTCTTGATGATAATTCATGTAAACTCCTCACTACTGTTTGCAATCGATGATTAAACTAACTTCCATTATAGCATTTTCTATTAAAATCACCATTTTTTAAAAACGATTCACTCATTTATCATAAAATGTCACGCTTTTATCAACCAAGCGCTGTTCGTCGTCATAAGTAAATTTAGCTGAAAAGAATGGCACATCATCCAAAATCCATTTAAAAATTTCGTAGTCACCCTCCCAAGTCGGTTTTGATAGAACTTGGTCGTAAGGCACCCACTCTAAAGTTCCTTCACGTGACTCTTCATCAGAAATCAATTCTCCCTCAAAATCGGTTACCTTGAAAACATAAGTGTACCAATCATGCCCTGGTGTGAATTCTGGAAACGTAATCACTCCCTTGAAATCCATTTCTTTAACAGTAAAATGCGTTTCCTCAAAAATCTCACGTTTCGCACATTCATCTGGTGTCTCACCTACTTCTAGCTTACCACCAACAGAAATCCATTTTCCTTCATGAACATCATTTGGTTTTTTATTGCGATGTAAAAGCAAAAGCGCTTCACCATTATCAATATAACAAATCGTTGCTAATTTTGTCATTTCTCTCTTCTTTCTTGTTTTATTCTATTGTACCAGAAAACTAAGGACAATTCTTGAATCAAAGGTTAACTTAGACGGCATTTCCTATTTTTAAGGGGATAAAAAGCACATAGAGCTATCTAAGTGCTTAAAAATATAGTGGCATCTTGGTATTTTTTCAGACGTTTGATGTCGTTTCGAGTGACCTGAGCCAGCCTTGATAAATCTGAATTGTGCTTTAAATCCGCCAATTTGACAACACGTGCTAATTCATTTGTTTTAACAAGTTTAAGATATTGCTTGTACGATTGCCCATCTTTTCTAGTCAATAAATCAACTGCTTTTATGATTTCAGACGAGAAACCTGCTTCTTCTAAATCACTCAGCTGATAAGGAGTGTCTTCTATCACATCGTGTAAATAGGCAACAATTTTTTCATCATCTTTCGTGACAAACGATGCCACAGTCTCAGAGTGTAAAATATACGGCGCACCAGCTTTGTCAACTTGATCGTGATGTGCTCTTTTAGCAATTTCGTGAGCTAATTTTACATCATCTTTCATCACTGTTCCTCCTTTACCGAAAAATTAAATCTATTATAGCACTTTTCTACCCTTACGTTGCCTCCGAAAATGCCCCAAAACTACAAAAAAGCCTGTCGCCCAAGCTGTAACCCTTGATACGATAGGCTTTTATGATTATTTGTCAAGAACTTTTTGTGTTTTAGCGTAGTTAGCTTCAACAGCTTCTTTTTCAGCTTTCCACCAATCTTGGTTATCTGTGTACCATTTGATTGTTGCTTCAAGTCCTTCTTCAAAGTTTGTGAATTGAGGTTTCCAACCAAGTTCTTCACGAAGTTTAGTTGAATCAATAGCGTAACGAAGATCGTGACCAGCACGGTCTGTTACGTGGTCATATGCGTCTTTTGGTTGACCCATTTTTTCAAGGATAAGTTCAAGAACTTCTTTGTTGTTCTTTTCACCATCTGCACCGATAAGGTAAGTTTCACCGATACGTCCCTTAGTCAAGATAGCCCAAACGCCAGTTGAGTGGTCGTTTGTGTGAATCCAGTCACGAACGTTTTTACCGTCACCGTAAAGTTTTGGTTTAATTCCTGACAAAATGTTTGTGATTTGACGAGGAATGAATTTTTCGATGTGTTGGTATGGTCCATAGTTGTTAGAGCAGTTAGAAATAGTTGCTTTAACGCCAAATGAACGTACCCAAGCTTTAACAATCAAATCTGATGCAGCTTTTGTTGATGAATAAGGTGAACTTGGATTGTATTTTGTTTCAGCAGTGAATTTTTCACCCGGTCCTTCACCATGTCCTGGAAGGTCCTCACGAAGTGGAAGATCTCCGTAAACTTCGTCAGTTGATACGTGATGGAAACGAATATCGTATTTACGAGCTGCTTCCAAAAGTGTGTATGTTCCAACAAAGTTCGTTTGGATGAATGGGCTTGGATCTTTCAATGAGTTATCGTTGTGGCTTTCAGCAGCGTAGTGAACGATAGCATCAGCTTTAGCAGCTAATTTATCAACCAATTCAGCATCTGCAATGTCACCAACAACCAATTCAACACGGTCACCAAGGATTTCTTCCAAGTTAGCACGATTACCAGCGTATGTTAATTTATCAAGAACAGTAACATGTACGTCTGGATGGTTATTATAAACATAGTGTACGAAGTTTGAACCGATGAAACCTGCACCACCGGTTACAATGATATTTTTGTATTCAGACATAACTTAAGATACAAAGGGACGTTTCGCTTGCGAAAAATCTCGTGGAAAAATAGAAAGTCCGACGTAGACGACTAGCGTCTAGGAAGATTTATCTTTTTTCTCAGAGATTTAGTCCCGTGTTCAGTTTTTTTAATAAACTGAACATTCCTTTCTGATTTATTTTTTTATTAGGTATTACAAATCTTCTTTGCTTAATGGTTTAACGTCTTTAAGCAATGGGTGATTTTTGTCAGCTTCAGAGACTTCTGCTGCTTCCAAGTTTTCCCATTTAATGCCTAATGTTGGGTCTGCATAGTTAACAAAGGCATATTTTGGTTTGAGTTCAAGTGCCCAGTAATCATTAACCAAATAGCTATATGCAACTTTATCAGACAATACTTGGAAACCATTGGCAACACCGCGAGGAACAAAGATACCTTTTGAGGCATCAATAACAGTTTGATAAACATGACCAAAACTGTCACCTTCACGTAGGTCAACCCATGACCCTAGAACTTTACCTTCGTCAGCCACAGAAATGTATTTATCCCAAGGTTCTGCATGAAGTCCACGCAAAACATTTTTATGTGAGAAGCTAACGTTATTTTGTAATTTACCTTCTGCAAAGAAAGATTCTGGAAAACCAAGAGGAATCATTTTTTCTTTTTGGAAGTTTTCTTTGAACCATCCGCGGTTGTCACCATGGACCGGAATATCAAATTCAATCATTCCAGGGATAGCATCAATTTTGCGCCCTGCTAATTCTTTACCAAAAACTGTTCAGTCATTACTCTTCTCCAATCAAACGAAGCAAGTATTTTCCGTATTCGTTTTTCTTCAATGGTTGTGCAAGGTTATGAACATCTTCTTTGGTGATGTAGCCCATACGATAAGCAATCTCTTCCAAGTTTGCCACTTGAAGATTTTGCATACGCTGTACAGTTTCAATGTATTGAGCCGCTTCCAAAAGACTTTCGTGTGTTCCTGTATCAAGCCACGCAAAACCACGTTCCATAACTTCTACAGAAAGGTCGCCACGTTCAAGGTAAACTTTGTTGACATCTGTAATTTCAAGTTCACCACGCGCACTTGGTTTGATACTTTTAGCAATTTCAATAACATCATTGTCATAGAAATAAAGACCTGTTACGGCATAGTGAGATTTTGGATGTTCCGGCTTTTCTTCAATTGAAATCGCGTTACGATTATCATCAAACTCAACAACACCAAAACGTTCTGGATCTTTGACTTGGTAACCAAAGACAGTAGCCCCTTTTTCTTTGCTAGCTGCTTTTTGAAGCATTTTGCTAAGTCCTGGTCCATGATAAATGTTGTCTCCTAAGATAAGCGCAACGTTGTCATCACCGATGAATTCCTCACCGATGATAAAAGCTTGTGCCAATCCATCTGGGCTTGGTTGAACAGCATAAGAAAGTGAAATTCCAAATTCTGACCCATCACCAAGTAATTCTTCAAAACGATGAATATCAGTCGGTGTTGAGATGATTAAAATATCTCGAATTCCTGCCAACATTAGTGTAGACAGTGGATAGTAAATCATTGGTTTATCATACACTGGCATAAGTTGTTTTGAAGCCGCACGAGTCAATGGGTACAAACGTGTACCAGATCCTCCTGCTAGAATAATACCTTTCATAGTTAGGTCTCCCTCTTTATTAATTATCAATTCTATTTTACCATTTTTTGGAAATGCTGTCACTAAGTTTCCTATTTTGCAAGTTTTTCAGGAATTTCCTGCACTGAAATAACGCAAATTCTGGATTAGCATGACATTTTTAAACCAAAATAGGATTGAGACTTCTTCTCAATCCTACAACTTATTACAAATGAAAAAATGGATTAGTTTCTGCTTGGCTGGCTATAAAATCAACATTCCATTGATTATCGGCTTTCCAAGCATTGAATTTTTCAACCAATTTATCGATAAAAAGCACTTCGATGTGATGCCCAGGGTCAATCGCAAGCATGCCGTTAGTAATCATTTCTTGGGCTGTGTGATAATAAATATCTCCTGTGATATACACTTGTGCCCCTTTTTCCATTGCGTCACGATAAAATCCTTGACCACTTCCGCCACAAATCGCAACACGGTTAACGAGAGTCTCTTGATTTCCATAAGCAACTAGGCGTACACTATCCAAATGGAATTTTTCTTTTACTTTTAATGCAAAATCGGAAAAAGTCTGCTCCTCAATCTTTCCGATACGACCAATCCCATAGCCATCTGCAGTTGGTGTCAAAATGTCAGTGTCCTTAATCTCCAAGAGCTCACAAAACCAATCATTTAAACCATCTGGAACAATATCAATGTTAGTATGACTAACATAAACGGCAATGTCGTGCCTCACCAAGTCAATGTAAATCTGATTTTGTGCCGTTGCGACCAAGTCCTTAAGTGGTTTAAAAATCGGAGCGTGTTTAACAATAATCAAATCAACACCTTTTTCAATTACTTCTGCAACTGTCGTCTCACGAACATCAAGTGCAATCATCACACGCTTAACATCCTTGTCAAGAGTGCCAATTTGAAGCCCTGAAATATCTCCTTCCATAGATAATTCACGTGGGCAATACGCCTCATAACGAGCAATAATCTCACTTGCTTTCATTGATAGCCTCCTTAATTGCTGCTATTTTTTGTGAAATGGCTTCGCGGTCATCGATACGATTTTTAGGAACATGTGGCAAAGCAATCTCTAATTTTTTCAATTCACGTTTCCAACGTAATTTGAAGATTGCTGATTTTTCTTGATTTAAAAATGGTCCAAAACGCAATTCTGTATCCGACAAAGTCATTTTCCCATGTTCTACCACCATGATTTCGTAGAATTTATCATTTTCAGTCATGATTTTTTCCGCAATAATTTTGAAATGATTTGCCATAAGCCAAGCACGAAGCTCATCCTCACGGTTATTAGGTTGTAAAATCAGACGCTCAACGCTTGCTAATTTATCAACGCCAGCTGCGAGAATATCAGCAATCAAACCACCACCCATGCCACAAATGGTGATAGCTGTCACATTATCAGATTCGTCAAAAGCCGCTAAACCGTCTGCTAAACGAACAGCGATTTTATCAGCTAAACCAGCTCCTGCAACATTATGAAGGGCTGATTCATAAGGTCCTTTAACCACTTCACCTGCAATAGCAAATGAAATTTTTTCCCCTTCTGTCAAAACAATTGGTAAGTAAGCATGGTCACTTCCAACATCAAGTAAACGTGCCCCCTGCGGCACAAATTCCGCCACGGCAGCCAAACGTTGTGATAATACTGTCTGCATAAATTTTCCTTCTAAAATATCATTCATTTCAATTATATCAAAAGGGAGTGAGACAAATAAAGTCTCCAGTGGAGACTTTATTCATGAGCCTAAAAATTAAAAAGCGAATCAGTAGTTTCGTAGAAACTTGATTTCTCAGCAAGTCTTAATTTCTTGTTGCTGACCTAAAACGGTCTATTCCTAAACCGTTTTTGACACTTACTTCGTAAGTTTTATTTCCCGATTATAAAGGTTCCCCAAACCTTTATAACTCACCCCCGCATAGCTCGAAAGATTTGGGGAATCTTGAGGTGGGAAATAAGTCAAGCGAAGCTTGATGTCAAGTAGGGTTGTAAAAGCTGATTTATCAGCGCATTAGAAACTACTCAACCACTGCGTATGCTCTTATTACAACTGCATAAGCATGAGGCTTGCCCCGTCTCTACCACCTACTTAAAATAGGGTTGTTAAACTTGATAACCGTTTGGATTTTGGTTTTGCCATCTCCATGAATCACGCATCATGTCTTGCAATGTTTTTTGTGCTGTCCAGCCCAATTCTTCTTTAGCTTTGCTTGCGTCTGCGTAGCAAGTGGCGATATCGCCAGCGCGGCGATCTTTGATAATGTACGGAACGGATACATGATTGACTTCTTCGAACGCTTTCACCAAATCCAAGACGCTATAACCATGACCTGTTCCAAGATTATATACCGCTACTCCTTTGCTAGCAAGATTTTTCTTCAGCGCAGCAACATGACCTTTTGCCAAATCAACAACATGAATGTAATCACGCACACCAGTTCCGTCTGGTGTATCATAATCATTACCAAAAACGCTTAATTCTTTTAATTTACCGACAGCCACTTGGCTAATGTATGGCACTAAGTTATTTGGAATACCATTTGGGGCTTCACCGATTAATCCACTTTCGTGTGCTCCGATAGGATTGAAATAACGTAAATTAGTCACAGATAAATCTTTGTCTGCATAAGCCAGGTCAGTCAAAATTTGTTCAATCATTACTTTCGTATAACCATAAGGATTTGTGGCTGATGTTGGTAAATCCTCAGTCAGCGGTGATACATTATTCATGCCATAAACCGTTGCACTAGAGCTAAAAACAATATGATTGACATGGTAATTTTTCATCACTTCAAGTAACGTCAATGTCCCAGTCAGATTATTTTGATAATAACTTAACGGCTGCTCAACCGATTCTCCGACTGCCTTAAATGCTGCAAAATGAATCACAGCTTCAATGTCATTTTCATAAAAAACATTGTTTAAAAAGTTTTTATCTAAAATAGAACCTTTGTAAAACGGAATTTCCTGACCAATAATGACTTTCAAACGGTTTAGAACTTCTTGTGAACTATTTGAAAAATCATCGACAATAATCACATCATAACCTGCTGAAATGAGTTCAACTGCTGTATGACTACCAATAAAACCTGCTCCTCCTGTTAATAAAACGGACATTCTAGTTCCTCCTCTTTCCCTTTGACCATAAACTTTTAACCCTGTATGCCTCATTTGGAGTATCTTGAAGCAATACATACCACATCATGTTTCGAAAACGAAGATTTTCTGTCGGGTGTTTATTCAGGTTAATCGTTCGCTATCCATATCAATTTCTCTTACTTTGTTTAATTTTGATTTTATAGTTTTTCTGTTGGTTCTTACTTAAACTTTGTCCACGAATTTGGATGTCGCATTAGGGAGCTTTCACCGTAGCCAAGCTCTCCAGTCACAGGTTCATTTTCATTTCCCACTTGCAACAAAGCCGAAATCTTATAGCATTCAACTCCTATTTTTTCATAATCATAAACGAATAAATTATTAACTTCTGACTATAAATGACTGGTATTATCACTATCATTCTCACATGTAACGGTTAAATATATGGTCTGAACATCTTTATAATCTTCTATTCTATAAATCACATCATTATCCGTCAAATGATAACTCTCCTCTGTAGCAGTCGTTATTGACTTTGTAGTAGTGTCTCTTGAATCATCATTATTGGTAAAAAGCCCAAAAATCAAAACAAGCTCAGCGATCACCGCTAACAGTAAAAAGACTAATAAACAGCTTTTGTTATTTTTCGTAATTTCCCTTTCTAGTCAAAATAAGCATTTTTTGATTTAAAAAACTTGCCAAATAATGAAATGCACCGTCTTTTTCCGCTTCAATTATTGGATGCCGTCCTAAAATCTGATATAGCAAATTGCTACTAATGTTCTCTAAATCTAACCAAGCTATGATAAAGTAAAACATAGTTGCAACTAGGAAGCCAAATCCATAAAACAAAATACTTGTATATAAACTAGCAATCGTTGCTAAAATAGATGTCAAAGCAAAGATAATACTAGCACGATAACTACCTGATAGATTTCCAAAATAAATAGTAGACAAAGTGACTACATTGGCCATACCGTAAACAGCATATGCTACACATAAAATTCTAAAATAACCATTCATTGTCGTATTAAATCCCAAGGGTAAAACATTCAAAATCGTTATTCCAACAGAAATAGCTAGTAGCGTAACCATTAATTGAACCCAAACAGTTCGTTTCAAGCCTTTTTTCAAATTGTCAGTCATGTCCCTTTCTAATTTACGAATTTCTTGTAGCGTTACTCCGTTATTAAAACTCAAGTAATATTTACGATAACTATCAAAGAAATCGACCTCCATAGAAACAATAAAATGTGCTGTTGTTGCCAACATGGTCAAAGAAGCAATGAAGACTGTCAAATCATAATAAGGCGCAATATAGAAAAAACCACGAACCTGCTCACCAATTTGACTAAACCAAATCACAATAACATGCCCTAAAAGACCAATCTGTGTACATAAGCCAATGATAGCCAGTTCCCAATAATCATCAAATCCATTCAAAAAATCAAACATATGGTGGTAGACTAGTTTGTTAGGAAATTGTTGATACAAAAGATTGGTTGCTAAAATAAAGAAACTTGCATAACCAAAGATTATTCCTGATAGACTAGCAACAACAACCGAGAAATCAATAAGTAAAAAAATCCCCGTCATCAGTAACGTCGTTACTACGGTCACAAGAAATGCCTTAAAAATTCCCCAATAATCTTTAATAATCGTCAAATAATTAATAATATTCCAAGATAACAATAGTTCACAAAATAAAAGCCATGCTAAAATACCATATAGCCATCCCAAATGTGAAAAAAGTAGAAAAATACCATACAAAATACCACCAATAGTAAGGGTGAAAATTTGACTCCCCCAATAACTTGTCAACACATGGCGAATATCTCGTGAATAAATCTTATCCGACAAGTACCGCGAAATCACCAAGGAAACAAATCCATTAATCAAAAGCGAACCAAGTAAACCATAAGTGATAATAGCAACTATCAAATTACGATCAGTGATTGTTACTTTCGCCAAATTTGACAAAATAAAGACCGTCAGCAGAACCAATTCACCCAGCAAAAGCGGTGCGACAGTAACAATCGAGGCATAAACAAAGGCTCGTGGTTTTGAGGTCAAACGTTTTTCTCTAACAACCTTATTAATGGCAAATCCAATTCCAGCCATCAAACCACCTCCAAATACAAATCACGATATTGCTGAATCATCATCTCATAGAGATAATAAGTTCTCGCACGTTTTTGAGCAATTTCACCCATTTTCAATCGCAACTGACGGGAACTGCACATTTTTTCCATGGCGTGTGTCAGACCTGTTCGATAAGTTGGCGGAATACAATAACCAGCAATACCGAGATAATCATCTTTATTTCCCTCCAACAATTCTCGGCAACAGCCAACATCAGTTGTCACACAAGGTCTCCTAGCTGCCATGGATTCAATAACAGACAATGGCTGTGCTTCTGAAATACTTGTTAAAATGGTAAAATCCAAATTTTCCATGTATTCAACCACATTAACTTGCCCCGTGAAAATCACATTTTTGATGCCTAGCCGACGAATCAATTGATGACATTCTCTGTTATACGTTTCATCATCAACAGCACCTAGAATATGCAATCGCGTGTTGGGATAATTGCGAGACAACTCATAAAAGACATAAAGCATTGTCTTAATGTCCTTGATTGGTGCGATACGAACAACCGCACCAATATCTATCCAACCATCCTCTTCTTTCAAAGGTATTGCCGAAAATCGGTCATAATGAATCCCATTTGAAATCACTCGACATTTTTCAATGTCACATCCAACCTCTTCTTGAATAACTTCGCTTTGGTATAAAGACTCGTCACACACTCCGCTTTGTCATAGATAAGATTTGATAGCATATAGAAAAACTGAATCCATTGCCGTTTCATCGTTGGCAATACCCAATCTGACCGCAAAATTTCTTCCTCACGCTCTCGCGTGTAAATGCCGTGTTCTGTCAACAACAACGGTGCTTGGTGCTGATAACTTCCCAAAGAAGCCAGTAGCCCTGCATAACCTGTTGCAATAGAATGATAAACATCAGCTTTCGGCATATCTTGGGTCATCAGATAAAGAACCGTTAATAACATGGAACGTGTTGTGTGAAAGAGGTCTGCAAAAGCTTGGTTTTGATGCTTTTCCTCAACAATTTCCGTCAGTAATTCCAAAAACAGCCGACTTCTCAAAAAGTCACTTGGATTAACCTGACGCTGATTAAAAATGTCAAACAATACTTCCCAATCAGGAGATTGACAAGATAGCAAATCTTTCAATGCTTGTCTCTCCGTATCGTTAAAGATTTCTTTGAAGTTAGAATTCCCAGAAACTTGGAAAGCATCATCCAGAAAAACTTCCTTGACCTCGACCACATTGTCAGCCAATTCATATTTGAAGTTACCACGACTTTCAGCATTTGCTCCAATGGTCACTAGAACAAATTCGTGCTCAGTCATCTCATTAATATAATTGTGCATCCACGATGAGACGCCACCATTGACGTAAGGGTAGCACCCTTCCAAAATTAAACAAATACGCAACTATTTTCCTTCCTAAACCTTTATTTCTTAGCAATGGCTACTGAACTTGAGGTTGCATGCAAAAGATAGAGATTTCCTGTCAAGTGTTCCAAACTGCCTCCCGTTATATCACCAGGTTTACCATTGTTAAACCGCACCATCAAATACGCCTCATCAACAAAATTACCAAGATTAAATTGATAAAAATCTTCTGCCTCTTCTTTTTCAACCGTAATACTTGAGAAACGTTGAATAGCGCCACCCATTTGTGATTCTGTCATATTTCGAATAGAGGGTGCTGTTTTGTACAGCCATGCCATTTGTTTAGACAGATTCTTATATAATTGAGCCCAACCCAATTTTGCTCCACGGTCAATATCCAAGGGATCGTCTGGGTGAATAAAGTGGTGACTAACATAATGCATATTTAACTCAGAAAGCATCGTCAATTTCGTGTAATCATCAATAATAGCTCCTGATGTTATCCGCGGTTCTTCAACAATACCGTCATCTGCGACTTCAAATTCTTGCTCATAGACAAAATCTTCTGAAAAATAACTACTGGCAATAACCTTAATATTTGGATAATCCTTTGCTAATAAAGCCCTACCTTCTGCTGATAAAATATTTGAAGGTGGTACATAAACCGAACGTTCACTCCTTGGAAACAAATTCTCCGTGAAATCCATTAATTCATCTAACGACTTTTCAATCGCTGTATCACTCGTCCACGTATTGTAAGAAAAGGCACCACCATAGTCAGTATCCGACAACATCAAGGTTGATGATTATAACCGTGATAGCCTATCTCACCGCCCATTTGTAAAAGCTTATTACCAAAATAAATAAAACGCGAACTATCTGACTGACGCTCAGTGCTTCCTGTTGTGTCATCCTCATAATTTTCAATGATAACACCCGTATATTTAATACCGTATTTATCAGATAAACTAATCATATCAGGCCACCAAATATTCGTGTAAAAATCAGAAACTGTCATCTGATAATCACGTGTAATGTATTTTCCATCGCCACGTGGAACTGGTGATGGAAAATCATCCAAGGTAAAAGCAGCGGAATTAATTACTGGATATATCTCAACATCTCTCAATAACGAATAAGATGCCGAATAGAAACCACGCACTGCTTTTTCATAGATACCAAAATTATCAACAACCACATGACCATGTCCTAAATCATATTCCCAAACCAGAGGAATTTTACTATCGTCTCCTGTTGTCAAGTAAACCTCTGCATTATCATCAAGCTCAACTGCCCAAGCAGAATCAAAGGGCTTATCAAGAGCATAATCCTGCCCCGCTCCCAACATAAAGCCATTTTTAATTGAAACTTCCTCAACTTTAGCATAGGTATCAGATGCATTTATAATACCTAGCTTATGCTCAATAGCAGATGTAACTTCATCTTTTTGTAGTGTCATCGCAAACATGACATCACCACCTGATTCAACCCATTCCATTAAGTGAAAAACAGTATCACCAAGTGGTCTTAAATCTGGTGTTAGAACAACAACCGTATCAAAATTTCTAAATCAGGCACCATTCATTGTCAACATCAATATAAGTCGTTGCAACCTTCATATCTTCAAAAATCTGCTTAAAATTATCAATAGCACTCTCAGAGTCTCATTGCTTGAATCATAAATCAATAGATTTGTCGCTGAGACGTTAACCAAGCTTCCGCCTTAGTTTGAACCTGATTATCAGATAGATAATAATCATCCTTATGACTATAATAATTAATCCCATTCTGTTCAACCAACAATCCTACCGATAATACTACAAGAATAAGAAAAACTGGAAGAATCATCGTAAATCTAAACGTTCTTTTTTTTAACATCTGTATTCCCTACACTTATTGCCAAAACGCCAATTTAGCTTTATTTTTAGCCGAAAAATAAACATGATGTTGCTCTAGTTCTTTCCAAAAACGCTTCAAATCAGAACTCGATTTTTTCAAAACAATCATATCAAGTTTCAACATCCAAATATCCTGATCATCTGGAAAAAGAGCAAAAAGCTTTGTTAATAAATTTTCTAATCTCACAAAATCATTCATACTCTGATAAATTTTAGCTAAAGTAAGCAAACGTGACTTTTCAACTGGAAAATTCCTTGCTAGCATCTCATTGATTTCTTCAATATAAATATGTTTTAACGTCAATCCATAGTGCCCCTCTGCTATTTCGCTATCAATATAACGCTCTAAAAAATTAGCATATTCACAATGCCTCTCTAATGAATTAGGTTCTTTTTGAACACGTTCTTCCAACTGACGTAAACGCTCATCATATTTTGCAGTCAATTCAGAAAGAATTGTTGTGGCATAATGAACCACTTCAACATCTTCGTTTAAACGTGCTTGATGGAGCAACGGCACAAATTGATCTGGCGACTCAAAAATAACATCAATAATCAATTCACGTTTAATCCCCGAATGATTAAGCAAAAGCGCCTCTTGGAAAGGAACAATATTTGTAATGTCAAGCATGACATTTTCCTTCACCTCCAATTGATTTTGCTCAGTTGTATCATCTATTAACCAAGGAATCACTTCATAAAAAGCTAACTCACCATCTACAAGTTGCGATTGTCTTTCCTTTAAAATATAAAGCACCAGTAAAATTCCGATGAATGGTAAAAAAATAATTAGTGAGTCAAAATAAAAACCAAGTTGAATGTTGTTTTTTCTTGCTATTAAGAAAAAACTAACAACAATGGCTAAATGGCATCCTAAAAACATAGCAAACAACATTAACTTCTCCTTCTCACGAAATCATTTGCTTAAACGCAATAGCTTCAACAGTCTCCTCAACATTATGTTCACCAACTACTTCAAAACCTAAATCAGACAACTTCTCATACCAGTCTGTTAGTGATTGCGTATATGTATTAATTAACAAACAAAGATGATTTTCAACTTGTCCTAAGCTATCAAAAAGTGATAATTTTTCTTGCAAGCTTTTCAACATTGTTGGAGGAATCTCCTCTACTAGAAGCCCTAAATTCAATACTTTCCACATGAAATAAGGCGAATCAACATCTTTTAACGCTAATAATTTTTGATAAAATGCTACTTCCTTTAAAACCTCATACTGAGAAACTGATGTTAATTTTTGACGAAGATGTTGATAACTTAGGCTTGCTAATCCGGTTAAAGACTTCAAAAGATTTTGATGATAAAGATTTAATTTATCTGTTGGTAAATGATCCAAGGCTAAATAATAACACAACTCACCATCTGCCAAAACTCCTGCCAAATACATCGGATAGTCGTCATGTAAATGCTGGTTCACCCAAACTGTATTATCAACTAACTGCTGACTAACTCCTGCTAACTGTTCTGCAGTTAAAATGAGATGTTTGGTATTTTGCACTGTTGTTAATTGCAACTTACTTTTCTGATTATTATCTACCTTACAAATCGCAATCTCATCTGTACCAAAAGCCTCACTAATATAATCCAATAACTTGACCATAAAAATTTCTAAATATGGTGTTTCCAAATTTTCTAAAAAGCGATAAATCCGACCATAACTATCTTGCCGTTCCAAAATCTGGTGCGTCAGCTCAACTTTCTCTGATAATAAATCTTCAGCAAATGATTGTTCACCAGATAACTGTTGTTTCAAATGATTAATTTCCGATGAAAGTCTAGATAAGTCAGACCTATCTTTCTCTTTAATATACCCACTCACCAAACCTGACACTATGTAGATTATATATGGAATCCAATTAGTCGGCTCAAAAAAGAGCGTTTGAAAATCAGCAAACCCCATCAGAATATTTTGAATAATCAGTCCGATTGATGCAAAAACGGCTGCCCATAGACCATAAAACAGTCCTAAACTAAGACCTGATATCACAATAGCAAACAAACGATAATCGACTGTTTGAAAATATATTTGGTCCCCAAATAAATAAGAAAATACCCCACTAACAATAAGTAACCCAAGCAAAACAACGACTCTGGCTGGTGTTCTATCTAATTTAGCAAATTCACGTAATTTATTCACTAATGATAATGATTGTAGCTCTGTGGCAAAACTTGGCAAATCATGAGTTGATAAATCCTCTAATAAAGAAACTTTTGGAAACCATCCATAGTCTTGTCTAAGATCAGAAGTCTGTGGCTTTAAAATAGACAACTGGGCTTCTTTAGAAAATACAACATTATGAATATTAAGTTCTCTAAAAAGTTGTTGAAAGCTCATATCAAAACTATCTGGGACTTCTATTCTTTCAAAGGCGTCAGTCCAATTATCAAAAATACGACGACACAAATCCAATAAATCTCTATTAAAATATAATAAATTTTCTGATCTGGATGTATCATTATGTCATTGTCAGACGTTAAGATACTTCGTAAATAATCCGTTGAATTTGATAATTGATAAAGATAAAGAGATCGTAAAATTTTTATAGATAATTGCTGATTTTGTGAATAATGATAAAGCATTCGTTGATAAGCTGATAGCATTATGCTTCGATTACTTTCCTCTTGAAAACATAAATCAGGTCCCATTACGTACAAAAATTCTACCAAAAATCCTTGCTTAAAGCATTGAGGATTTTTTAATCTGTAAAAATTCACCATCAAGTTCTTTTAAAGGTTCTACGGATTCGGAAAGATATAGAATAGAGGTTATATGATAACCGGTTAACAGTTGTTCAATATCAATTTCTTCCTCCCAAGCAATCTTTCGAATTCTATTTTTACATTTTGATTGACTTAATTCCCCTAATACTACCACTTTTTCTTCAGGAAACATTTTTAACAAATCACTTTCTTCTAGTATTACAGTGTTTCCTGTTATTAAAACAGTCATTTTACCTCCTTTTATTTAATATTATTTGTTTTATGAAAAAAAAACTTATGTGAAAAACATTCTATCATTTTATTTTTTTTGACAAATAATTAGTCTGAAAATTTCAATATTTTGATACCAAACCTTTTTAATATTTACTTCACGTATCAAACAATGAAACATTTCAAGCTTAGTATCACTTATCAATGATTCCTACATATAATCTAGCCATTTTCAAAATATATCGAAAAAACAATAATGGCAACCTCCCCTACAAACATATATCGAAGTTATCTCTACTCAGAGTATCAAATTACTATCAATTAATCTGTACAAGATGCTTGTAGCTACTCCCGTGTTAAACTTACTATTAACAAACAGAAATACATCAATTTTCAAATGAGACAATAAGCTAAATTTATGCCCCTTAAAATCATTAGCAACTCCTGTAAACAGAAAAAGACAAATCCCCAAAATGTGATTTGTCTTCAATTATTAGATTAAAATTTGACATATTGTTCTTCTGGATTTTTATACTTACTTTTACTAATCAAACAAAAGCAATGTATCAGCAGTTTCTTGTCCAGATACTGCAAAGTGAATCGCATTTTTATTTGTCATGGGATCTACAATCCCTAAAGAGATACTATAATTTTCCCGTAACTTCTTTACATTACTTATAGGAAGTTCAATAGGTATGGATTTCTCTTCATTAGGAAGAATTTTAGCTACATTTAAATCTAGTTTAATCCTTTTAATACGATTGGTACCTTTGTTTTTTAAATAAACATAAGTCGTCCAATTTCGATAAAATGGTGCAACTCCTGAATTTTTTAAGGTAATATTAAGAACAACTTTTTGCGTTGACTCTTGCTTGATGCTTGCAGATGTTACCCATAAACGATACCCCATATTTTTTAATAGTTCATTATAGCCAGTCTTATTGTCACCAATATCTTCGGCAACTTTTGGTCCTAAAAATGTTGTATGTGACTGAGCTACTAAACTTGTCGTCTGTGAAAGTTTATCTCCTAAAAGGCTACTTAAGCTATCTGAACTTGTTAATTCACCACCAATTGGTGCTGTTTGCCAAGCATCAGACATCATTACTAAATCGTTTTCTCCCGTTTCTGAATAGATGCCTCCTGAATCAATCCAATCTAGCCATTCTTGAGTTGCTTCACAATTTCCAGCCATGTCATTATACAACCCTAAATCATTTTCACTCGCTATTCTAAACGGCCGACGCATGAGTAAATTGGCATTCGGAAAAGCTGATAACCAAGGCACGACATACCGCTCACGAACAGATTCGTCTGGCAATTGACGACACCCGCGGTACTATCAACATGCCATTCTCCCCAATGTCCTAATCCACCTAATTCAATAAAACTTATCAATTCCTCATCACCCCAACGATCTCCCATTGCTTGAATAGTTTTTTCATAGGCAGTAATTAATTCTTCACTATTATAGTTCGGCGAAAAACCTTTTCCACAATCTGAATCATACCAATCTCCTAATACCTTCTTTAGCTCTAATTCTCGCCAAGTAATGTCCACATAAAGAAGGGTAACATCATCCGCCACTATTTCTTCCATTGCAGCAGGTGCGTATCCCATCAAGGGATTACTAATAACTTTTTTTGAATAGGTAAAATTTTTCTTCATATTACCAGGTTTGACATCATAAATAAAATAGAATAATAGAAACATCGCTAATACCATCAATAGCGTAAATAAGGTCATTACTATACCATTTTTCATATTCGTCCTCTCTTAAAACACATTGGCTTATTTCTATTTTAGTGTTATTTTATTCATTTCTTCAAGCAATTCTTTATTTTGCTCTTGCAATTCAATAACTTGATTAGTAAGAGACGCTAACATTTCTGTTTGTAGTTTTTGAATTTCTAACAAATCTGATTGATCTTGTTGGACCAAATGGTCAAGCTTCGCATGTAACAGTCGAATACCTTCCTCTGAAACTTTATTAACATTATAATCATTTTTAGCTTGTAGGCGGTCATATTCTGAAGCTCGATTTTGACTCATCATAATCAAAGGTGCCTGAATAGCTGCAATTGTTGATAAGGCTAAATTCAGCAAAATAAACGGATACTGATCAAAAGCAATTCCAAAAGGCTTGATAACATTTACTGCCATCCAAATCACCATAAAAACAATAAATGAAATGATAAATGTCCATGAACCACCAAAACGTGCTACATCATCAGCGATTCGTTGACCAAAAGTCAGTTTTTTATCCAATTGACCTTGAACATCCAATGCAGTATAACGGTTATCCTTAGATACATCGTAAACTAATTCACGGATAAAATCATTCTTCCGATTTGCTTTATTAACCATTTCATCCAGAAATAACACACGGTAATGTGTTAAATTTTTATTGCTAATAAAATCATTTTCCTTTAATTCAGGATGTTTTTTCTTAATAAGATTACGCAAACGAACATCCAACTCAGAGAGAAATACTCCCTCTACCATTGGTACAACTGATGATCAATACCATCACAAATTAGCTTTTCATCATTCATAAATTCACTCTTTCTATTTCCTCCCATTATAACAAAATAAAAATAGAAAAACTGATTTCTCAGCTTTTTGTGTTAGTCCTCCCGATCAATAATGACTCCCATGACGGTTAAGTGACCATTACTAATAAGTGTAAGTACCAAACGTGCCAATTCCTTAGCTGGCATAGCAAAATCTGATTTTATCCACCATAACAAGGTTCCTGTGAAGATACTGGTTAGGTAGGCAACGATAAATTCTGTCGGAACCTGCTCGCCAGATTCTGTAACATTCAGCTTAGCAAGCAGATGATCATATTTTTCGTGTAACAAAGTACCAAATTTTTCTTGCATGATTTCCTGTGAAATACTGCGCAAAACTATTTTAGCAATAGCGGAATTTTTCTCCAAATCATGGTAAAAATCAGCTAGTAGTTTTTCAGCTCTTTTTACCTTCACACGATTACCATTTGTTATTTGGGCACCATCAATCATCGCAGACATTTCTCCCAACACCTGCTGTTGAATTCCTTTCTGTAATTCATCTTTATCAGCATAATGAGCATAAAAAGTAGCACGGTTAATCATCGCTTCGTCAGCAATATCTTGCACTGTAATTTTTTCGTAAGGTTTTTCGCTGAGTAGTTTGGCAAAAGCATCAAAAATCAATTTCTCAGTTCTTAAATAACGAATATCTGTAAATTTCATTAGTTTATTCCTCCAAGATAAACAACAGTTTGTTGAACATGTGTTGTTTAAACAACACAACTTAAAAAATTAGCGATTGAATTTGACAATAAGTATTCTATAATACTATTATAGCAAACGGTTTGTTGAATAAGCAACAGATTGTTGGCAATGTAACACTGTGTTAGGTAAAACAAAGAAAGGAAAAAATAGTGTTAAAGACCTATTTGCGTGGATAAGGGGGAAAATTTTCTAAGAAATTCGATTTTCATCTCACTCCCACCGCCCTCTAACACTTTTAGTATTTTATTATATGTATAAAGCAGGTATAGATGTCGGATCGACAACTGTTAAAGTTGTCATCTTCGACGATAACTATCAATTATTATTCTCACGTTATGAACGTCACTTTTCAGATGTCAAAACAGCAACAATTAAAGTTTTAAAGGAAGCTATTTCAGAAATCGGCGACCAAGCAGTCAGTATTGCTATCACAGGTTCAGGGGGAATGGGTTTGGCAGATGTGGCAAAAATTCCATTTGTTCAGGAAGTTATTGCCGCTACCACTACCGTTGAAAAATTCATTCCACAAACCGATGTTGTTATCGAACTTGGTGGTGAAGATGCTAAGATGACATTCTTTGGTGATGCTCTTGAACAGCGCATGAATGGAACATGCGCTGGTGGTACAGGAGCTTTCATTGACCAAATGGCAGAGCTTTTGAAAACAGATGCCAACGGCGTTAATGAATTAGCCAAAGGCTACGAAACGATTTACCCAATCGCCAGTCGTTGTGGGGTATTTGCCAAAACAGACGTCCAACCATTGATTAATGAAGGGGCTCGTAAAGAGGACATTGCGGCTTCTATTTTCCAAGCCGTTGTTAATCAAACCATTGCTGGTTTGGCTTCAGGGCGTAAAATTCTGGAAATATTGCCTTTCTTGGCGGACCGTTGTTCTTTATGAGTGAACTTCGTCAACGTTTCATTGAAACACTCAATATTAAACCAGAAAATGTTATTTTCCCTGAAAATCCGCAACTTTTCGTTGCCATGGGAGCTGCCTTAGATGAAGACCAAGCGCAATTAGCACTATCAGAAATCATTCATAACCTTGAAAATAACACTTCAAAATCGCTAGTTCCTAAAAATACACTAGATGTTCTTTTCAAAGACCAAGCTGAATTAGACGCTTGGCGCGCTCGCCACAATGAAGCAAGTGTTGAATATAAAGATATTGCCAAAGCTTCTGGTCCAGTCTTTCTAGGAATTGATGCGGGTTCAACAACCTCAAAGGTTGTCTTGACTGATCCCGAAGGTGCCATTTTATTCCAACACTATGGCAACAACCAAGGGCAACCACTTGAAAATGTTATCGAAATTCTTAAAGAAGTTTATCGCCAATTACCAGACACAGCCTTTATCGCACGCTCTTGCGTAACAGGTTATGGTGAAAATTTGATTAAAGCAGCCTTACACGTTGACTATGGTGAAGTCGAAACCGTTGCTCACTTCAAAGCCGCTAATTACTTCAACCTGGTGTTGATTTCATCCTCGATATTGGTGGGCAAGATATGAAAGCTATGAGCGTTCAAGACGGCGCCCTCTCAAGTATTCAATTGAACGAAGCTTGTTCATCTGGTTGTGGTTCTTTCATCGAAACCTTTGCCAAATCACTTAAATACGACGTTAAAGACTTTGCACAAGTTGCTTTACTAGCTGAACACCCTGTTGACCTCGGTTCAAAATGTACAGTGTTCATGAACTCAAAAGTCAAACAAGTGCAAAAAGAAGGCGCTACTGTTGCTGATATTTCTGCAGGACTTTCCTATTCTGTTATCAAAAATGCGCTTTATAAGGTTATTAAACTCAAACGTCCTGAAGATTTAGGTGAAAAAATTGTTGTCCAAGGCGGTACTTTCTACAATGAAGCGGTGCTCCGTGCCTTTGAATTGGTCAGTGAACGCGAAGTTGTTCGTCCAAGTATTGCTGGTCTAATGGGAGCTTACGGCTGCGCCATTATTGCCCAAGAAAAATACGAAGACGAAACCGCTCAAGCACCTGCCGTTGAAATGGCAACAGTCTAGTAAAAGGAGAGAAGCATGACCGAAACATTACTTGAACATAATCGTGCCAAATCAAGCTTAATGGGGCTTGACGAACTAGATCATTTCACAACCCAAAAAGAATTCACACGTTGCGGACTTTGTGAAAACAACTGCGCATTGACGGTGACGATTTTCAACGATGGCTCAAAATTTGTCACTGGTAACCGTTGTGAACGCGGAGCTGAAAAAGTCACTAAAATCAAATTTGACCGCAGCAATCAAAAAGAAAACCTCGTTGATTATAAATATAAAAAACTCTTTAAGTTCAAAGCACTTACTAAACGAGATGCTGTACACGGCATTATCGGTGTTCCTCGTGTGCTTAACATGTATGAAAATTACCCACTTTGGCACACTATTTTAACAGACCTTGGTTTCCGTGTTCAACTTTCACCAAAATCTGATAAAAAATTATTTGAAAAAGGGATTGAAACTATTCCTAGTGATACCGTTTGTTATCCTGCCAAAATGGTACATGGACACATTCAAAGTTTGATTGACCGAAAAGTTGACGCTATTTTCTACCCAAGTGTTATTTACGAACAAATCGAAAATAGCAAAGCGCCTAATCACTACAACTGCCCAATCGTTCAAAGTTACCCAGAAGTTATCGAAAAAAATATGGACCCTATCCGTAATGGTGAGGTGAAATATTTCCATCCCTTTGTTAACTTGGCTGACCACGAATCTGTTGTAAAATCATTGATTAAAGCTTTCAGCAAATACGAAGATATTACAGCTGAAGATATTCAAAATGCTGTTGAACATGGCTATCAAGCGCTAGCTGATTTCAAACAAGATTTGCAAGATAAAGCTGATGAACTCTTATCTACTCTTGCTCTCAAAGGTGAAAAGGCTATTGTCCTTTCAGGTCGTCCATATCACCTCGACCCTGAAATCAACCATGGTATTGCCAATATCATCACGCAAGAAGGCTTCCATGTTTTGACAGAAGATATGGTAGCTGGTCTTGAAGAAGTTTCAGGACTTCGTGTTGTGAACCAATGGGTTTACCATTCTCGCCTTTATGCGGCTGCCAAGGTGGTTTCTAAAAATCCAAACCTTGAGCTTGTTCAACTAAACAGCTTTGGTTGCGGACTTGACGCGGTAACAACTGACCAAGTCGAAGAAATCATGCGTGGTCACAACAAACTATATACCGTACTCAAAATTGACGAAGGTAGTAACCTCGGTGCTATCCGAATTCGTCTCCGTTCCCTCAAAGCTGCCGTTGAAGAACGTGATAAAAAATTCAAAAAAGCTAATCTTGACCACATTTTCAATCAAGCACCACAATTTGATAACCAATTCGATGAGGAAGAAGAACCCAAAGAACCTGTCTTTACTAAAGAAATGAAAAAGACACACACGCTTCTTATGCCAATGCTTTCTCCAATTCACCAAAATGGTCTTATCGAAGAAGCCTTCAAACATGCTGGCTACAACGTTGTCATTTTACCTGCAATGGACAGAAAAGCCGTTGAAGTCGGGTTGAAATTCGTCCATAATGACGCCTGCTACCCTGCTATCATTCTATCGGTCAATTGATTGAAGCTCTTCAAAGCGGCAAATATGACCTTGATAATACCAGCGTTATGATGACCCAAACTGGTGGTGGTTGCCGTGCAACTAACTACATTCCACTTTTACGTAAAGCTCTGAAAGACGCTGGCTTCCCTCAAGTTCCTGTGGTTTCCATTTCTATGGGAAATCAAGGTACCGAAGAAACACCAGGTTGGAGCCTCACTTATTCATTCGTCAAACGCCTACTCATCAGCGTTTTGTATGGTGATTTATTCGAACGTGTGCTCTATCGTGTTCGCCCATACGAAGCTGTTCCGGGTTCTGCTAACGCCCTTTATGACAAATGGCTTGAAATTGCTCGTAAAAATGTGATGTCAGGTTCATATTTTGAATTTAATCATAACATGAAACGTATCATCAAAGAGTTTGATAGCCTTGAAACCGTTGATTTCGGACAAAAACCTCGTGTCGGTGTCGTTGGAGAAATCCTTGTCAAATACGCTCCAACAGCTAACAACGACATCGTTTCTATCATTGAAAATGAAGGCGGTGAAGCTGTTGTTCCTGACCTTATTGGTTTTATGAATTATTCACTTTTCAACCAAATTTGGAAAGCTGACGAGCTTAATATGAGCCAAAAAGCTAAACGCTTCGCTAAGCTTGGTATTGATGCCATTAATCTCCTTGAAAAACCAATGAATAAAGCCCTTGAAAAATCTGAACGCTTTGAAGGCATTGAGTCTATCTATGACATTGCCGAAGGTGCTTCTAAGATTATTTCAATTGGTAACCACACTGGTGAAGGTTGGTTCCTAACAGGTGAAATGATTGAATTGCTCAACAATGATGTTAAAAATATTGTCTGTCTCCAACCATTCGGTTGTTTACCAAACCACATCGTTGGTAAAGGTATGGTTAAAGAACTTCGTCGTCAATACAAGGCTGCTAATATTACTCCAATCGATTACGACCCAGGTTCATCAGAAGTTAACCAATTAAACCGCATTCGCTTGATGATGACAACTGCAAAAAAATGCAAAAAGCAACACTCACAAGCGCTAATTAACACAAAAAACTCCTGCTTAGCTTCTAACTAAGCGGGAGTTTCTTTGTTAGCGTAGGCAGAAATCAACTGCTACCAGTTCAAACTTAAGCCCAAAATAAAATTAGTCAAGATAAGCAATGACTTCGATTTCAACTTTGACGTCTTTTGGCAAACGAGCGACTTCTACTGCTGAACGTGCTGGAAAATCAGCCTTAAATGCCGTAGCGTAAACGTCGTTAAACGGTACAAAATCATTCATATCACTAAGGAAACAAGTTGTCTTAACCACATGGTCAAAATCTGTGCCTGCTTCCGCAAGAATAGCAGAAATATTTTTAAGAACTTGCTTAGTTTGTTCTTGAATAGTTGTTCCGATAATTTCACCAGTTTCAGGTGACAAAGGCACTTGACCTGAAGCAAATAGGAAATTACCAACGACCTTTCCTTGAACATAAGGTCCAATTGCCGCTGGTGCTTTATCTGTGTGAATTGTTTTTGCCATGATAAACTCCTTCTCTCAATTAAGTAGCTCTATTATAGCAAAATATTCTGAAAATTAAAACATTTTATAACTTATAAAACTGAGGAATATTTGGGATTGGCTTTTCTGATGTTATTGCCATAAATAGGTTTTAGAGCTTCAAAAGCAGCTACTACTCTATTAGGAATATCCACATGAGCTAGAAAATTCTTTCCATTTGGTCCATAACCTTGTTCATTATCTGTTAATCTTGGAATCTCACCCATTAATAAATTGATATAGCGGTCAACATCCCACATGCCATGAATCTTTGTTGCGTAGGTGAGTTTATCTTGATAATTCAGGTAAGCTCGATAAGCTGCGTAATTAATCACTACCGTATCTTTTGAAAGGTATTTTCGTAATGTTGCTTCCATACGATATTGCATAGTAGCATCTTGGCATAAAATGATACTCTGGTGGGCAATGCCTTTGTTCTTCATTAATTTGAGCAAATTCGTGATATTATTGCCACAGTTTGTTGATTTGGTTTCAAGATAGTCAGCTTGGATTTGATAAACAGTCAAAAGATATTGTTGAAAAAGTTCAGCTTCTGTCAAGCTATTTACGGCAATTAAGGGATATTCTTTGTGAATCTGCTCTTTCAAGGTAGCCGTTGTATGTCCTTCACCACCAACAATAATATAATGCTCTGCAATATCATCTTTGATAGCCTTAGCCAGTACATCACCGCCAGCAAGAATGCTACCGCCAAAAAGAACCATAACATCTACTTTTTCTATTCCATATTTTTCATGCAAGTTTTTCTGATTAAGTTCCTCAACATCTCTTTTGCCACAAAATTGACCAAGGATATTAAGATTTTCTGCAATTTTTTGATTTTCCATTGGCAAGTCTCCGAGAATTTTTCTGATTTCTTTTGACACTAACGTCGAATGAATTTTGACGGAATGGCAAGGGGATTATTTTCATCAGCCAAAATCTGACGTACTGCTAATTTTCCCAGTTCATAAGAATAATGCTCTACTGACGGAATCCCAAGTAACTCACTAATATGCTGATTTTCTTGCCCGATAATCAACGGCAAAGCTCTGCCATCATCCTTAAAAGCCTTGATAACACCATAAGCCATTTGATCCTCATTCGTCACAATTGCATCAAAATCCTGCGTAAGCTGTTTTGCCCAATTATAACCGTCTTGAAAATTAGAAATGCCACTAAAAACAGCTGAATTTTGATATTGCGGAAAATGTTCTAAAACAGAAACCATTGTCCGATAAGTCGCACTAGCTTCATCAGCTCTCGTAAAAAGATAGGCTGGTGATTTAATGCCCGTTTCAACTAAATAGGCATTAAGATCATTATAAGCTTGGTAGCGGTCAACATAGACTGATTTCAAAAAAGGATTGTCAATCGGCTCACATAAAAGAATGGGACCGTATTGTGCATAAGATGCAATGGTCTCTATCGGCAATTCACGTGACGTAAAGATAAGCCCGTCAAAAGCACGACCACGCAATTGTTCTAAATACTCACGTTCCGAAAGCTCATTGTAGCCCGAATGTAGTAAAAGCAAATTATGGTTTGTTTTCTTACTTTCATCTAGCATACCATTCAATAGCTGAGTGAAATAGGGATGACGATTGTGAGGAATAACAACCGCAATTTTATTAGTCTTTCCAGCACTCAATTCTTTTGCGACCAAATTTGGCGTATAATTAAGCTCTTTTATCACCGCTTGAATTTTTCGACGCACGTCATCTGACACATAAGGATGATTGTTAAGCACGCGTGACACCGTCGCTTTAGAATAACCCGTTCGTTCTGCAATATCTCTGATTGTTACCATTTAAACATTCCTCAAAAATTTATGAATTCCATAACCAACACCATTGCACTGGTTAACCAATGTGATAAATTTAGCTTGGGCAATCACATCTGGCTAGCATTTGCCATTGCAATTGGAAACTCGTCCGTTCAAACATTGGCAAATCATTGTGCCCATCGCCAAAAACCGCAGTTTCTCCCTCGCTCAAAGCTTCTTTTTGCATGATATAATCAATACCAGCTGACTTCTTAGCCGCCGCATGAGTGATTTCCAAATAATGATTTCCTGATTGCTGCACCGCAACCGTATCTATCCCTAATGATAGCACAAATTCTTGTAGATTTGTTAACGCTTTCTCATCAAAGACAATCATCATTAACTTATAAATCTCTTTTTTGGGTTTTAAGAAATGGCTGAGCAGCATTGTTCGTGTCGGCTTTTGTTGCGTAAGCTTCTGCTCAAAGAGAATTCCTTTGTCAATCTCATGACAATACCATTTATGCAAATCATAGTATGACAAACTGACCTCTGGAAATTTCTCATGAATCGCGCCAAGAAGAGTATGAACATCTCCTTTTGCTATTGGTTGACTGTGAATCGGAAGGATACGACCACCTTCAACAAGATAGATCAAACCACCATTAAAGCTAACTTGCGCACCCGTCAAATCTAATTTTTTAATCGCTGCCATCATTTCCATTGGAGCACGAGCTGATACCAAGGTCATCGGAATGCCAGCTGATTTAATCAGAGAAACATTTTCCTCTGAAACTGCGCCAGTATTGTCAAGAAGCGTTCCATCCATGTCTGAAAAATACGTTTAATCATCTTTTTTACCTCGCTTGTTTGATTTGACTAAAGTATAATTTATGAAACGCGTTCCAGGTCAAGCTCTTTTTTAAAAGAATTTTTTTCATTTATTTTCAAATAGTTACAAAAAACTTTTTTCTCTTTATTAATCGTGTATAATCAGTAATGTAATTAGCTATTTGACTAGTCATTGTCAATTCTAAAAATACGTTTCCAACCTCATAGTAACTAAAACATTGACATGACGTAAAAAGCACCCTAGCGAGATGAATTCTCACCGTTAGGGTGCTTTTATTATCTTAATGATTGTTTTTCTCATTACGTTTTTCTTTTAAGGCAGCTGTTTGTTTGCGAATTTCGTTTAAGAATGGCGCTGTTGTTAATCGGAAATTCTTATAGTTTCTAAGCATACGACGTTGATTGAAACGGAATGGCTCGATTCCTTTTTCTCTCAAGGTTTCATTGATGTGAAGTCGTAAATTTTCCAAACGTTTGCTAAAGACTTCAGCTTGCTGTGTTAAATCACCAACTTCTGTTCGCACTGATTCGCGTAATTTTTCTTGCTCGGCACGAACGTATTTTTCAAAAGCAGTAGCAGCTTGTTGGAATTTCACCGTATCGACAACTGTCCAAATCAAATCTGCAGTCATCACAACAACAATACCTAATGCTAACCAATCATTCAGGTGATTAATTAGCCCCATCACTCCTGGTTGAATAAATTTAACGAGAACAACAATTCCAAATCCCCAGAAAAGTGATATCCGCGGTGCAATACGTCCCTGAATATTACCAAACTCCTGACTGTAGTCCCATAATTTCATATGAAAGACCGTTTCTAGCAACCAACCTGCAACATATTCAAATGCTGTTGCTACAAGCAAACCACTCAAGAACAGCCATAAAATATTGCTCTGAAACGGCTCTGTCGCTAGTAAAACCGTTGTCACTGCAAAGCCATAAACTGGACAATACGGTCCCACTAAAAAACCACGATAAGCAAACTTCTTATCCTTAATCGAACAATAAACCGTCTCCCAAAGCCAGCCTACAAACGAATAAATAAAAAACAAAAAGATAATGTCTGCCAATGAATATGTCATAAAACTCCAACCTTCTAAAATTCAAACTATTTTCATTATATCAAAAAACCTAGAACAAGACGTGTTCTAGGTTATTGTTTTACAAATTTTCAATAAGCTTTGCTGCAAATCCACTTGTTGAGCAAGCTACTTTTTCTTGCGCCAAATCAGCTGTAAATTGACCTTGTGCAAATGTTTTTTCAATCGCTGCTGTGATTAAACTAGCTACTTCTGTCCAACCAATGTAATCAAACAACATGCAACCAGACAAAAGAACAGAGCATGGATTGGCAATGTCTTTACCAGCAATATCTGGTGCAGTTCCGTGTGTTGCTTCAAAAATAGCGTGACCTGTTAAATAGTTGATATTGGCACCTGGTGAGATTCCAATACCACCAACTTGGGCAGCAAGGGCATCACTAGCATAGTCACCATTGAGGTTTGTCAAAGCCACAACATCAAATTTTTCAGGATTAAGCAAAATTTGTTGCAAGAAATTATCAGCAATAATGTCATTAATCACCAATTTTCCGCTGGCTAATTCATCAGCGTATTCACGTTTTGCAAGGTCATAACCCCAGCTACGGAAGCCACCTTCTGTGAACTTTTGAATATTTCCTTTGTGAACAAGAGTGACTTTAGTCAAATTATTAGCAAGAGCGTATTCAATCGCAGAGCGAATCAAACGTTCACTACCTTCTTGTGAGATTGGTTTGATTCCGATACTACTTGTTTCAGGAAAACGAATCTTGCTGACAGACATTTCAGTTTGCAAGAAATCAATGACTTTTTTCACTTCTTCTGTGCCAGCATTCCACTCGATACCTGCATAAATATCTTCCGTATTTTCACGGAAAATAGTAATGCTTGTTTTTCTGGTTCTTTAAGTGGGCTTTCAATCCCTTTAAAATAACGAACAGGACGCACACAAGCGTATAAATCCAATTCTTGACGAAGGGCAACATTTAGTGAACGAATTCCACCACCAACTGGTGTTTCTAGTGGACCTTTGATAGCGACCAAATCTTCTTTAATCGTTTCAAGAGTTGCTTCTGGTAACCATTCTCCTGTTGCTTCATGCGCTTTTTTACCAGCTAAAAGCTCAAACCATTCAATTTTTTTCTGACCTTGGTAAGCTTTATCAATCGCTGCATCAAAGACAGCACGCGCATTTTTCCAAATGTCACGTCCAACACCATCCCCTTCAATAAAAGGAATAATTGGATTGTTAGAAACAGTCAAGTGACCATTTTCTAAAATGATTTTATCTGCCATTTTTCTCGTTTTTCCTTTCTAAGGCTTTTTAGCGTTCTTCAAGTGGTGTGTATTTCAAACCGAGCTCTCCAGTATAATGAGAACGTGGTCGAATCAATTTGTTATTTTTTTGTTGTTCTTGAATATGAGCAATCCAGCCTGATACACGGCTCATTGCAAAAATAAGGGTAAAAATCGAGCTATCAATACCAAGAACATGGTAAACTGTTGCCGAATAGAAATCGACATTTGGGATAAGCCCTTTAGTGTGTTTCATGTAATCTTCAATTTCACGTGACAAGTTGAACCACACTTCGTTTTCAGTACCTTCGGTAAGAGCTTGTGCCATTTCACGCAAATATTTTTCACGTGGGTCTTGTGTTTTATAAACACGGTGACCAAAGCCCATGATTTTTTCTTGCGAATCCAATTTTTCTTTCAAATACGCTTTGGTATCACCCATTTCACGAATTTCAGTTAACATGTCAAAGACACGTTCATTAGCACCACCGTGAAGTGGTCCTTTAAGCGTACCAATTGCAGTTGTCACACAAGAATAAATATCAGCCAATGTTGACGCACAAACACGCGCTGCGAATGTTGACGCATTTAATTCATGGTCAGCGTGTAAAACCAAGGCACGATTTAAAGCTTTCACTTGCAATGGTGTTGGTTCTTCGCCGTTTAACATATAAAGGAAATTCGCTGCAAATCCTAAATCTTCACGTGGGGCAACTGGTGTTTTCCCGTCACGTAAACGCGCAAAAATTGCAATAATAGTTGGCATTTTAGCCATTAATTGAATAGATTGTTCATATGTTGCTTCTTCAGAACTATCTTCAGCATTGACATTATACACACCAAGCAAACTAACTGTTGAACGAAGCACGCTCATTGGGTGCAAATGGCTGCGCGACTGAATCATAATGCATTGTTCAACCGCATCGCTGATAGCATAATTTTCACGAAGTTCTTTCACAAAACTACCAAGCTCTGCTCTATTTGGCAAATGCAAATTCCAAAGAAGGTAAATCACTTCTTCAAAACTAGCATCGTTATCCATTAATTCAGAAATATTATAACCTGCGTAGGATAAATTGTCATCAATAATTGAACTAATATAGGTATTACAAGCTATTAAATCTTTTAATCCGCTTCCTCCTGTCATAGATTACGCTTCCTCCAATTTCTTTCTAACAACCATTGGTAAGATACCGCCGTTTTTATAGTAACGAATGTCAGCGTCGGCATCAAAACGTAGCATGGCTTTAAAGTGTTTTTCACCTGAGTCATCACGAGCTACAACATCAATAATATCGTGAATACCAGGATTTTCTGAAAGATTAATATCGTATGTTTCAAGACCAGTTAAACCAAGGCTTTCTGCTGTATCACCTTCTAAGAATTGCAATGGTAGTACACCCATCATGACAAGATTTGAGCGGTGAATACGTTCAAAACTTTCAGCCAAAACAGCTTTAACCCCAAGAAGGTTAGAACCTTTGGCAGCCCAGTCGCGATAGATCCCATACCATAATCTTTACCTGCAATGACTAAAGTATCGACATTATCTTCTTTATAATGCATAGCAGCGTCATAAATTGGCATGATTTCGCCGTTGTATTTTGTGTAACCGCCAATTTTACCGTCCGCTAATTGGTTTTGGATACGAATATTGGCAAATGTTCCACGCATCATGACTTCGTGATTACCACGACGGCTACCATATGAGTTGAAGTCAACGTAATCAACACCACGATTATCTAAATACTTAGCAGCTGGGCTATTTTTAGCAATATTACCAGCAGGTGAAATGTGGTCAGTTGTCACACTATCACCAAATTTGGCTAATGGCTTAAGATTTCTCAATGGCTTAATTGCTAAATCATCACCTAGCTTGTCAAAATATGGTGGATTTTGAATATAAGTTGACGATTCATTCCAACGGTAAATCTTACTTTCTTCTGTTGGAATTTGATTCCATTTTTCACTGTCTGTAAAGACATGTTCATATTCTTGTTCGAACAATTCACGTGTCACGTATTTATTGACATATTCTGCCACTTCATCATTGGTTGGCATGATGTCTTTAAGATAAACAGGTGCATTATTTTGATCAAACCAAGTGGTTCTGTTGTTAAATCAATATTTGTATTTCCAGCAAGTGCATATGCCACAACAAGTGGTGGGCTAGCAAGAAAGTTTGCTTTGACAAGCGGATTGACACGTCCTTCAAAGTTACGATTACCTGATAAAACAGCAGATACTAACAAGTCTGTCTCTGTAATAGCTTCTGCCACTTCTGGACGAAGGCTACCTGAGTTACCGATACATGTCGTACAACCATAACCGACAATGTTAAAGCCAAGTGTATCTAAGTAAGTTTGCAAACCAGAATTACGTAGGTAACCTGTAACCACCTTAGACCCTGGAGCAAGTGATGTTTTAACTGTTGGAGCTACGCGCAAGCCACGTTCAACAGCATTTTTCGCAAGCAAACCAGCTGACATCAAGACGTAAGGGTTTGAGGTATTTGTACATGATGTGATAGCTGCGATAGCCACATGTCCTGTTTGAATCTTAATATCTTGGTCATCAAAATGAACGGTTGCTTTTTTATTGATTTCATCAGCTGTCAAACCAAAGCCTTGAACACCAGCTTCACGAACTAAGCTTTCTTGGAAAGTTTGTTTGGCTTGTGTCAAATCAATCAAATCTTGTGGACGTTTTGGTCCAGAAATACTTGGTGAAATTGTTGATAAATCAATTTCAACGACTTTAGTGTATTCCGCTTGATGCTCTGGGTCGTAAAAAAGATTATTGTGTTTGACATATTCTTTTGTTAAAGCAATATGGTCTTCTTTACGGTTTGTTAAACGCATATAATTGAGCGTTTCATCATCAATTGGGAAATAGCCGCAAGTTGCACCGTATTCTGGTGCCATATTGGCAACGGTGGCACGTTCGGCAAGGCTAAGATTTGATAAACCATCACCAAAATATTCAACGAATTTACCAACAACTTTTTCTTGACGAAGAACTTGTGTCACTTTAAGAGCTAAATCGGTAGCGGTGGCAATTTTAGGAAGTTTACCTGTCAAACGAACACCGATAACTTCTGGAACTGGAAAGAACGATGCTTCACCAAGCATTGCTGCTTCTGCTTCGATACCTCCGACACCCCAACCAAGGACACCAATACCGTTAATCATTGTTGTGTGACTATCAGTACCAAACATTGAGTCTGGATAAAGCATGCCTTCTTTTTCAATGACAACATCACTAAGGAATTCAATGTTAACTTGGTGAATGATACCAGTTGCAGGTGGCACCGCACGGTAGTTATCAAACGATTTTTCTGCCCATTTCAAAAATTCATAGCGTTCATTGTTACGTTTAAATTCAAGGTTAATATTATCTTCTAAAGCTGTGTCACAGCCAAAGAAATCGACTTGGACACTGTGATCAATAACCAAATCAACTGGAATGTCTGGATTAATAAGTTCAGCATCTCCACCATTGGTAACAATGGCATCACGCATTGATGCAAGGTCAACAACAACAGGAACGCCTGTAAAATCTTGTAAGATGACACGACTTGGTTTGAACGGAACTTCTCCGCCTGTTTTTTAGGATTGTAAGTTGCTAAATTTTCAATGTGATTTTTTGTAACATCTACACCGTCATACTTTCTGAGTAAACTTTCAAGTAATATACGAATAGTGTAAGGGATTTTCTTGATATCTCCTCCATAATGTGAAACCGCTTCTTCAAGATTAAAATACGAATACTCACTATCTTTTAAGGAAAACTTTGATAAAAATTCTGTCATGTACAACCCCCGAAATATAATAAATTTTTTTAATTATACAGCTTTCAGAATATTTAGTCAAGTACAACCTATAATATCGTGTTAGGTTTTATGACATATCATATAATATAAAACTTTAGCATTTCTAAAAAGCTTGATTTTACAATATTTTGTGTGTTATATCATTTTTAAATACTACATATTGTGTTTTTTCGAGAGATTTTTCTTGCTTTTTTGACTAATTTTGGTTATTCTAAATTAGCATTGAGTTTCCCATAAGGAAATATTTTTTAGGAGGATGCCCTAATGGCTAATAAAATCACAATTTTTTCAAAAAATAACTGTATGCAGTGTAAAATGACAAAAAAACTCTTGGATAAAGAGGGAGCTGATTACCAAGAAATCAACATCGACGAACGTCCTGAGATGATTGATTATGTAAAAGACCTTGGCTTCTCTGCTGCGCCAGTCATTAAAGCAGGTGACATTATTTTTTCTGGCTTTCAACCTGCAAAATTAAAAGAAATTATCTAAACCTTCTATATTAAATTAAAATTAGAAAGGAGTTACCACACTTCAATTAATGAGCGTTGGTATCTTACTTTATGAGTCTTAAAAATCTCGCGATGTTTCTTATTTTCGCCTTAATAATGAAATTAACCGTCCTGTGAATGGACAAATTCCCCTGAATAAAGATAAAGAAGCCCTTAAAGCTTTCTTTCGTGAAAATGTCATTCCATATTCAATGACTTTTGACACGATTATCGATAAAATCAACTATTTGATTGATAATGATTATATCGAGTCAGAATTTATCAACAAGTATACGCCAGATTTTATTGAGACTGTGGCTAAGGATTTGCAAGCACAAGGCTTTCGTTTTAAATCTTTCATGGCCGCCTATAAGTTTTATCAGCAATATGCTTTAAAGACAAATGACGGTAAACATTATCTGGAAAGCATTGAAGACCGTATTCTTTTTAATGCCCTTTATTTTGCTGACGGTAATGAAGAATTGGCACGTGATTTGGCAACTGAAATGATTCATCAACGCTATCAGCCTGCTACACCTTCCTTTTTAAATGCTGGTCGTAGTCGCCGTGGTGAATTTGTCTCTTGTTTTCTCATTTCAGTAACTGACGACATGAATTCGATTGGGCGTTCTATTAATTCAGCGCTACAATTGTCCCGTATCGGTGGGGGTGTTGGTATCAGTCTTTCAAATCTGCGTGAGGCTGGTGCTCCTATCAAGGGTTATGAAGGGGCAGCTTCTGGTGTTGTTCCTGTCATGAAGCTCTTTGAAGATAGTTTTTCATATTCTAACCAACTGGGGCAACGTCAAGGGCTGGTGCTGTTTACCTTGATGTTTTCCACCCAGATATCATGGCGTTTCTATCAACAAAAAAGAGAATGCTGACGAAAAAATCCGTGTCAAAACTCTCTCACTTGGTATCACTGTGCCTGATAAATTTTACGAATTAGCTCGCAATAACGAAGAGATGTATCTCTTTAGCCCATATAGTGTTGAGCGTGAATACGGCGTACCTTATAGCTATGTTGATATTACGGCTGAATATGACAAAATGGTTGCTAATCCAAATATCGTCAAAACCAAAATTAGAGCACGTGATTTGGAAACTGAAATTTCAAAATTACAACAAGAATCTGGTTACCCTTACGTGGTCAATATTGATACAGCTAATCGTACCAATCCAATTGACGGTAAAATTATCATGTCAAATCTTTGTTCAGAAGTGCTTCAGGTTCAAACCCCTAGCGTGATTAACGACGCTCAAGAATTTGTCAAAATGGGAACTGATATTTCATGTAATTTGGGCTCAACAAATGTGGTTAATATGATGACTTCACCTGATTTTGGACGTTCTATCAAAGCTATGACACGCGCCTTGACCTTTGTTTCGGACACCTCATCTATTGAAGCTGTGCCAACAATCAAGCATGGCAACGAACAAGCGCATACCTTTGGACTTGGTGCTATGGGGCTTCATACTTTCCTAGCTCAACATCACATTCATTATGGTAGCCCAGAATCCATTGAATTTACCAATATTTACTTTATGTTAATGAATTATTGGACTTTGGTGGAATCAAATCATATCGCTCGTGAACGCAAGCAAACATTTGTAGGGTTTGAAAACTCAAAATACGCTGACGGAAGCTATTTTGATAAATACATTACAGGTGAATTTGTCCCAAAATCTGACCGTGTGAAAGAACTCTTTGCAGAACATTTTATTCCTAGTGGTGAAGATTGGGCTAAGCTCCGCGATGCTGTGATGACAGACGGACTTTACCACCAAAATCGTCTAGCAGTTGCTCCAAATGGTTCTATTTCTTACATTAATGATGTTTCTGCGTCACTTCACCCGATTACGCAACGTATTGAGGAACGTCAGGAAAAGAAAATTGGTAAGATTTATTACCCAGCTGCTGGTTTATCTACAGATACTATTCCTTATTACACTTCTGCTTATGATATGGATATGCGAAAAGTCATTGATGTTTATGCTGCGGCGACTGAACACGTTGACCAAGGATTGTCACTAACGCTCTTTCTGCGCAGCGATATTCCGCAAGGCCTCTATGAATGGAAAACGCAAAGCAAACAAACCACTCGTGACCTTTCTATCCTGCGCCATTACGCCTTTAATAAAGGCATTAAATCAATCTACTACATCCGTACCTTTACCGATGACGGTGATGAAGTCGGCTCAAACCAATGCGAAAGCTGTGTAATTTAACTGAGTAAGTCTGACTAGACGTTAAAACGTCTGTCAGACTACGCTATTCGCTATGGCGAATGGCTAACTCACTTACTAACTCCATTAATCGACTAGTATCGAGTCGATTAATTACGTGTCGTAACCTTTTCCAATACTCGTATTGGTCCTAAAGGACCTAATAGCAAGACGTAAAACGTTATAGCGAAATGGTTAACTCCTTTACCAACTCCATTAATCAACTAGTATCAAATCGATTAATTATGTGGTGTGACTTTATCGAACAACTATTAGCAAGTCATAATGACATGGCGTAATCTTTTAAAAACTTATACTTGTTCTACAAAAGCTAAAATCAAACAGTAACTACTTTCGCTTAGGAATTCAAAAAGGTGTTAGCATTGGGGTAACTTTCACTCTTGGCAAAATACCTTGCTCTTGCTAGGTTAGCTTACTCCATGAAAAAAACAATCTTAAAAATTTAAATACTATTTCTGAAATCCCAGTCGTTTGGCTGGCTTTCTTAATCACTTTTAGGAGAATATAAATGTCACAAACTTATTATGAAGCCATTAATTGGAACGAGATTGAAGACATCATTGATAAATCAACTTGGGAAAAGTTGACGGAGCAATTTTGGCTTGATACGCGTATTCCGTTATCAAATGACCTTGATGATTGGCGTAAATTGTCAGCAGAGGAAAAAGACCTTGTCGGAAAAGTCTTTGGCGGATTAACTTTGCTAGATACCATGCAATCTGAATCTGGCGTCGAAGCGATTCGTGCGGACGTCAGAACCCCCCATGAGGAAGCTGTTCTGAATAACATTCAATTCATGGATCAGTTCATGCCAAATCTTATTCATCGATTTTTTCAACACTTAACACAAAATCTGAAATTGAAGCCATTTTTGAATGGACAAATAGCAATGACTACCTGCAAAAAAAGGCAAAAATCATCAATGATATTTATGAAAATGGAAACGCACTACAAAAAAAAGTTGCCTCTACCTTCTTAGAAACTTTCCTATTCTATTCAGGTTTTTTCACACCACTTTATTATCTTGGCAATAATAAATTGGCAAACGTTGCTGAAATTATCAAATTGATTATCCGCGATGAATCTGTTCATGGCACTTACATTGGCTATAAATTCCAACTTGGTTTCAATGAATTATCTGAAGAAGAACAAGACAATTTTCGTGAGTGGATGTATGATTTACTTTATCAACTTTACGAAAATGAGGAAAATTATACCAAATCGCTGTATGACGGTGTTGGTTGGACTGATGAAGTATTGACATTCTTACGCTACAATGCCAATAAAGCTCTGATGAATCTAGGGCAAGATCCTCTTTTCCCAGATACTGCTAATGACGTTAACCCTATTGTTATGAACGGTATTTCAACAGGAACGTCTAATCACGACTTCTTTAGTCAGGTCGGAAATGGTTATCTCCTTGGTTCTGTTGAAGCCATGCAAGATGACGATTACAATTATGGTCTCTAGTCTGAACTAATTTTGAAAATGTGTGATAACTTTTAAAAAACATGAAAACTAATCTTGACAAGAAACTATCTTCCATGCTAGACTATAGGTGATTAGATTCACAAAGGAGTGCCTCTGGCTGAGATCGCATTTGCGAAATCCTGATAACCTGATCTCGTTAGTACGAGCGTAGGGATTGTGACATGACCGTTTTAAACTTTGTTTTGAATATCATTGCACATATTATCAGAAAATTAAGCTCCTTTGTATAATAAAGGAGCTTTTAATGATGTCGTCAAAAAATTCTCAACTGTCTGCTTTGATTGAAACAGCTTTGGTAGCTGCTTTAGCCATGGCTTTATCTTATATTCCAGATTTTGCAAGCTGGTTCACACCGTCGTTTGGAGCTATTCCCTTGGTTCTCTTTGCACTACGTCGAGGAACAAAATATGGCATATTAGCTGGACTGATTTGGGGCTTGCTGCATTTTATCCTTGGTAAAGTTTGGTATTTAGCTTTATCACAAGTACTTATTGAATATATCCTTGCCTTTGTTTCCATGGGATTAGCTGGGATTTTTACCGTTCCTTTTCAAAATGCTCTGGTCAAGGACAATAAAGGACGTGCTTTATTTTACGCAACAGGTGGTGCTGTTTTAGCTGTCTTTGTTCGCTATTTCTGGCACTTCGTCGCTGGCTTTATTTTCTGGGGCAATTATGCGCCAAAAGGAATGTCGCCTTACTGGTATTCATTTACCGTTAATGGAACAGCTGGGATTTTAACCTTGATTTTTGTTATTTTAGCGCTAACTATTATCATTCCGACACAAGGAAAACTTTTCTTAGTTAAGAGATAAAACAAAAAAACACGTTTGTAGCGTCAGATTGAAGAAAAAGTCCATTTTGGATATTTTTCTTCAATCTTTTTTCTTTTTGTTAAAAATAAAAAACCTTAGGAACACCGTTATATCAGCATTTCTAAGAGTTTATTCAAATCGATAGATACACTCTAAATTTACAATATTTATACTGTTGAGAGGGTTTGTCTACGCTCTGACACGTTTGTAGCGTGTTTTTTTAATTGACCTTGAGACGACGATGATAACAGCGGTAAAAAAGTACAACCCACATCATGGCTTGCGAGAAAATGGTCATGCTCAATAGCATACCAATGGCTTTTATAGCAATATCCAAGCCAATCCATTCATTACAATAGCTTCTTGCAGCTGCTTCTGCTGCATTTGTGGTCACAACATTAGTTAATTCTGAATACATCTAGACATTGGTGAAAGAAACGAGCATAACAATAGCACCATAAATAATTTGAGCTACCGAACTGTTAAAGTCATTAGCTACTAAAGATGTCGTATTCGATATATCATATAACGTAAAAGTGCCACAATGAGAAACACTCAGGAAAAATACGATTAGGTTCGGTAGCCCCTGGTCCGCTTTACATTGCTGAAGATGTGGCATCCGAGCATATTAGCATTGATAATAATTTGCTTTCGGAAAATGATGTCATTGCTAAATTGCTGTCTCAAGATTATCAGCTCATTTTTACGCACCAAGAAATTCAAACAGATGACATCGAATCGCTTTATGTCGGCACGGAAAGTTTACGTGTTAACAGTGATGCCATAGTTGTCCCAGCTAATAAAACCGAAACGACGTTTCAAGAAATGGCTGGTTTTAGTTTCGTGGTTCTTCGCGACATTGGCATTTGGCAACGAATTATCGAGGACAATATTCCAAATGCGAAATTCATTTACCAAGCTGAAGTTGATGATTTCAATGAAATTAGGCGCTATTCGAGTTTGCCGTATTTCACAACCAATATTACGCAGCTCACGCGCGAAAGGCAAGTACACAATCGCCGTTTAGAAATGCCAATTACCGACGAAACTGCACAGATTGATTTTTACCTTGCCTATCTGAAAACAAACAAATCACACTTCAAAGTGGACATTACCGCCATTCAAACCGCCTGGGCACATTTGAAATGAGAATGACGAAATAGCTGAGTGTTCTTGCTCAGCTTTTTGCTATCTATCACGTTTGTTTTAGAGTTGTTTTGCTAGGTTAATCATTTCAAGCACACCTTGTGCGCATTCGCTGCCTTTATTTCCTGCTTTTGAACCTGAGCGTTCGATGGCTTGCTCAATATCTTCTGTCGTAATCACGCCAAACATAACTGGAATATCGCTTGTGAGATTGATTTGCCCGACACCTTTTGCCACTTCATTACAAACAAGATCGTAGTGACTAGTTGACCCACGAATAACACTGCCAAGTGTGATAACACCGTCGTATTTTCCACTTGCAACGATTTTTTTTCGTCATAAATGGAATTTCAAAAAGCACCTGGAACCCAGTAAACATCAATAGCTTCTTTAGCTACTTCGTTACGAATCAAGCCGTCCATTGCTCCACCTAATAATTTCGAGGTAATAAATTCATTAAAGCGTGCAACGACGATAGCGATTTTAACATCTTTTCCAATAAATTTCCCTTCAAATGTTGTCATGATTTTTTCTCCTTAAACGATGTGTAATAAATGATGAAATTTTTCTTGTTTGGTTTGCAAGTAAGTACGATTTTCAACGTGCGCTGGAATTTGTAACGGTAAGCGTTCGACAATCTCGATACCAGATTTTTCAAGCTGTTCTAGCTTATCAGGATTGTTAGTCAACAGCTTAATTTGTTTAATGTTCAAAAAGGACAATATGTCTGCTGCAATCTGGTAATCACGCTCATCTGGCGCAAAACCAAGCTCAAGATTGGCATCATAGGTATCAAATCCTTTTTCTTGCAGCTGATAAGCTTTGAGCTTATTTTTAAGACCAATACCACGTCCTTCTTGGCGAAGGTATAAAATCGCTCCGCATCCAAGCTTATCAATTTTCTTCATCGCTGCGTGCAGCTGCTCACCACAATCACAACGTAAAGAGCCAAAAATATCACCTGTCAAACATTCCGAATGCAGACGAACTAATAGTGGTTCATCAGACGTCAGGTCACCTTTTGATAACAAGAGGTGCTCACGTTTTTTCTCATCTTCAAACAAGCGAAGCTTAAAATCACCATAAGCCGACGGTAACGTTACCTTTGGGCTATCTTGAAAGCTCACATAACGTGCGATATCTCCCACTTCAATCATGGTCAAATGCCATTTTTCAGCATAAGCGTGCAAATCAGCTTTTCGTGCCATGGTGCCATCATCTTTTAAAATTTCGCAAATATAAGCTGCTTCTGTGCTACCAGCCAAACGTGCTAAATCAAGACTAGCTTCTGTATGCCCACGCCGTTGCAAAACACCGCCGCTTCGTCCAACCAAAGGAAACATATGCCCAGGTCGGTGAAAATCACTAGCTTTACTAGCCTTAGCAGCCAAAGTTTGAATGGTCTTAGCACGGTCAAAGGCTGAAATACCTGTTGAGGTTTCTTTATGGTCCACGCTGATAGTAAAGGCGGTGCCATGCGCATCAGTATTTTCTGCTGACATAGGAACAAGTTCCAAACGCTCAGCAATGCTTTTAGCTACTGGCGCACAAATCAAACCACGCGCGTGCTTGGTCATAAAGTTCACATTGTCAGCGCTAGCCAATTCGGCTAAACCAACCAAATCCCCTTCTGCTTCGCGGTCATCATCATCAACCACCACGATTAATTTTCCTGCTTTCAAATCAGCAAGAGCTTTTTCGACATCCTTAAACATTTATTGTCCTCCCATTTTTGTAACTTGTGCTTGCATGTATTTGGCTAAAATATCCGTCTCGATATTGACCTTATCGCCTTTTTTGAGTCGAGCCAAGTTAGTTTCTTTCGCCGTATGCGGAATCAGCGACACGCTAAATTGCCCAGACGTCACCGACACCACCGTCAGACTAACCCCATTGACTGCGATTGAGCCCTGCCCCACGATTTGCCCTGCGAGTTTTTGGGAAATAGCAAAGCTGAGCACGATAGCATTTTCATCGCTGTGTTTTTGGATGAGAGTTGCGACACTATCAACGTGCCCCGTCACAAGGTGCCCTTCAAAACGTGCATTAGCAGCCATAGCCAGCTCAAGATTCACCAAATCACCGATACGACATTCTGAAAAAATAGTGCGCTTAAAAGTCTCTGGCATAATATCCACCGTAAACGTATCACCTGCTTTAGCCACACAAGTCAGACAAACCCCATTGATTGCCATACTATCACCGACTTTGTAATCCGCTAATAATTTTCGTGAAGCTTTGCAAGTTAATTTGATACTGTGTTGCTGTTTGACGATTCGGCTGATACGCCCTTGTTCTTGAATTAATCCTGTAAACATCACAACCTCCTTTTGACTGACAAACGTAGATTAGTGCCAATTGTTTGAACTGAAAAATCCTGCAAATCGTAAACTTGTTCAACCTGACGAGAACTTGCCATAGCAGCTCTGCCATTGCCACCAATCACCTTAGGGGTCACGTAAGAAATGAGCTCATCCCATAAATCGCTCGCTAAAAATGCATCATGAACCTGCGCTCCGCCCTCGACATAAACAGACTGAATCTTTTTCTCATAAAGCGCCTGCAAAATGTTAGCAATGGAAAAATTAGATAAGGCTATAACCGTGATATGCGCAGGCAAATTCGCAACTTGTCGCCTACTAAAAATGTAAACTGGCGCTGATTGATTTTTAAAAATTTGTAGCTCTCGTTTGTCAAAAATGCGCCCTGTTTCGTCCAAAATCACGCGTACTGGCGGATACAAACTCGTCCCAGCGCCCAATAATTGTGGGTTATCAATCAAAACTGTGTCAGCACCAACCAAAATGGCTTGGTAATCATCTCGCTCATCATGAACAAAACGGTTGGTTTCATCATTGGTCAAGGCAGTTCGTTTGCCAAGCACCGCAATTTTCCCATCCAAACTCACCGCTTGTTTCAAAACCACGTAAGGGCGCTTGTATTCATGGTAAAAATTATAATGCGGATTAAGTGCGCGTGCCTCATTTTCCAAAACTTGTGTGACAACCTCAATTCCTTGACTTTTCAAGAATTCTAAACCTTTTCCAGCAACCAAAGGATTGGGGTCAAGCTGTCCAACAACAACCTTTTTAATGCCTGCTTCAACAATCGCCTGCGTACAAGGCGGCTGCTTCCCAGTATGATGACAAGGTTCCAGAGTCACATAAAGAGTTGAATTGGCTAGTTCTTCAGGGACTTCACAATGCAAAATCGCATTTTTCTCAGCATGCTCGTGACCATACTGCAAATGCGCACCACGAGCAATCACACGACCATTTTTAACGATAACCGCACCAACTAAGGGATTGGTATAAATCTGCCTAAAGCCTTGTTTAGCTGCTGCAATTGCCTGTGCCATATAGTTTTCGTGCATAAAAGCCTCCTTTCTAGCAAAAAATCCCAATGAAAACAAGCTTAGCGACCTTAGCCAAAGCAATTTCATCGGATAATTCATTTTTACCATTGCATCAAGCAACACCAAAAAACAATAATTGTAATCAAAAACCTCGTAGCAATACACTACGAGGCAATCAAAGACAACTAAAAAAGTATTCCAAAAAGCAAGAGCCTTGCCCTTTGACACTCTATCAATTTCTTCTCCCATCCAGACTATACTGTCGGTTCTGGAATCGCACCAGATCAGCTTGCGCTCACGGACTTATCTTTGCTCATTTGATTATCAAACAAAGTTGATTGATGATTTGCTTTTAGTCTAGGCGACACCTTGCAGACATAACTGGTGTTAGGCAAGAGGCGTCAACAACGAATAAAAGCAAATAGCAATCAACGACAAAGAATCACCGTCGGTCGGGAATCACACCCCACCCCGAAGAAAACTATTCAATTCTTTTTTAGATTAGCACGATTTAAAAACGCTGTCAATCATTTTTCTTATTTTCTGAAATATTTATTAACAAAGCGAATGTTCGCAAGATTGATATAGAGATAGATTGCTGTCGTTACGACCAAACCTGAAGTGACATCAACTGAGCTAAGTGTTGCTAACACACACAACACAATATAAACAAATGGTAAATACTGATTAAGATTAAAAACAATCAAGAATGCTTGTTCATAATTTGCTTGAAGCTCCCCTTCATCATAAGAATAAGCAAATTCCTTTACTTCTTTAATTGTCGGAAAAGTTGATAATTTATAGTGACGAATTTTCTGAGTTAATTTAAATATCATCACTTGAAAAATAATTAGCAGAGCTAGGAAAATGATATCTTTTACATATGCTGTAAGATTAAGGGCAGCACCGCTAACAATCCTATCATGGAAACCGTAAACATCACCAAATATTGAAAGGAGAATTAACGCTACTGAGACATTGTAGAAAATTGTTGCAAACTCTAAATTTTTAAATGTCTTGCGATAAACCTCATAACTATCATCTTCATCAGCATCATCACCCATGCTTTCATAACGATTATGGTAATGGTTTGCTTGATACATAAACCATAATGTAACAATAATTGAAATAGCAGTAATCCCATAAGCCAAAGCCATAAAAGTATCATAATTAAACGTTAACACATTATCGCCAAAATCAACACCAAAATAACCAATAACAATAAGCCCACCTGCAAGCGCACTAACTACGAAGATTCCAAACCACGTTAAGATACGTTGTGCAATTGTTAATCTTTTTGTTTTTTTCATTCTTCTTCTCCCTCTTCATCAAGACTAAAAACATTTTCGACAGGTTCGTTGAATATGTGTGCAATGCGCAGAGCGATAATCACCGATGGCGTGTATTCATTGCGTTCTAGGAGACTGATCGTTTGCCTAGAAACCTTAGCTAATTTGGCTAGTTGAGTTTGATTTAACCCATCACGCGCCCGCAATTCTTTAAGACGATTTTTTAAGACCAAAATACCCTCCATTCTAGTAACTAACAAAAGTTGCTTCCTTTTTAGAAATTGTTTTTTAACAATTCCTTCCTCCTAGGATTTGGTGCTTCTGATGTTAAATAAGCACCAAAAATAGCAAGAAAAATAAGAAACCAATTTTTATCCGACATATAATCTCCTCCCTTTTGTTGATTTGATTATAACATCGTTTTTTATTTTTTGACAAGCATCTTTGTCAAAAATGAAAAATATTTGTCAAATAGTATATAATTCTTGTCAAATAAAAACTCAGATTAAATAATCTGAGCTCCTAAAATATCAATATTTTTTACAAACCATTCACCAACGCCACCAATTTTTGGGCATGTCCTTGTGATTTTACAACCATTTCTTGTGCTTTGTTAGCGTCCTCTCGAAGTGAGTAAGAAACACCATGTGTGACAATGTGACCTGCATAGTTTAACTGTGTTAATTTCGCTGTCAAACGAATTGGTGCCAAAAGGTCATCAATCGTCGTGCCTGCTTCTGCGCTATAAGCCGCTTCTCCTGCTCCAGTTGTCAAAGATGCCACCAAATATTTTCCTTTCAAAGCATCACCAGTTGAACCATGTGAAAAGCCGTGAACAAAGACCCTTTCAATCCATTTATTAAGCAAAGACGGCGTCATATACCAGTACAATGGGTATTGGAAAATAATCACATCAGCCTCTCGCAATTTATCCTGCTCTGCTGCCACATCAATCTGATAATCAGGATACAAATCACTCAAGATGTCCAATTCCACCTCTGGCAAAGCTTTCTTCACTTCTTCCAAAATCGTTTTATTGGCTAAAGAATCATTTTTCAAATCGGGATGCCCTGCAACAATTAAAATATTTTTTGACATATTTTTACCTCTCATATTTTCAGAAAATTATATACATTTTCAACCAATTTGTCAACTTAAAAAGAAGTTGAGACAAACTTGCCCAACTTCCCTAGCTTTTACGCAAAAACCTCTGCCAAAATGGCTACGCCTTGGTCTATTTCTTCCTTCGTCAAGGTCAATGGTGGCAAGAGACGAATAACATTTGTTCCTGCTGTCAAGACAATCAAGCCTTTATCACGTGCTTTTTCGACCAATTCGGCAAGATTTTCAGTCGTTTCAATCCCAATCATGTAACCAAGACCACGAACATCAGTCACTTTTGCATTGCCAGCCAAAGCTTTCTTCAATTCAGCTTGCAAGTAATTTCCATTGTCAAACGCTTGTGGCAAGAAACCGTCAGCCAACATAATATCGAGTACGCTTGAGGCTACTGACATGACAAGTTTATTACCACCAAAGGTTGAACCATGGCTACCGTAAGAGAAAGCAAAACCAAGTTTTTCCTTGGCTAACATGGCACCGACTGGTACACCATTTCCAAGACCTTTTGCCAAAGTGAAAATATCAGCTCAATGCCATAATGTTCAAATGAGAACAATTTACCAGTACGTCCCATACCAGTTTGCACCTCATCAACAATCAGCAAAATACCTATTTCTTGGCAAAATGCGCTTAATGCTGTCACAAAACCTTTGTCAGCTGGACGAACACCTGATTCCCCTTGAACCAATTCCAACATAATCGCGGCAGTATCATCGGTTACCAAGCTTTTCACGCTATCTAAATCATTGTAAATCGCATAGCTAAAATGTGGCACGCCATCACCAAAACCAGTTTTAATTTTGTCTTGCCCAGTTGCGGACATTGACCCAAAAGTACGACCATGAAAAGAATTAACAAAAGCAATGATTTCTTGCTTGCCAGTCGCCTTACGTGCAATTTTAATAGCAGCTTCATTGGCTTCAGCACCACTATTGGCAAAGAAAGCAAGATAATCTTTATTCCCAATCAACTTGTCTGCCACTTCTTCTTGCAAAGAATTAAGGTACAAGTTTGGTGTGTGCCAGATTTCTTCAGCTTGTTTTTGTAAGGCAGCTTTTACTTCTGGGTGAAAACCAAGATTTGTCACACCGATTCCTGTTGAAAAATCAAGGTATTTCTTGCCGTCTTGGTCAAAAAGGTAATTTCCTTCTGCCTTGACAAATTCAACGGCTGCGCGTTTATAATTTTGAAATAATTTTGTCATTGTTATCTTCCCTTTCATGCTAGAGTTAGCAGATGATTGAAGTTCCTGTTACCAGATTGTCGCCAATCAATACCTCACCAACACCTGCTAAAACGGTATTTACCGCTGATTCAATCTTAGGAATCATGCCTCCTGTGATCATTCCTTGGTCAATCTTATCTTGAAATTCTGTCGAAGAAAGGCTATCGAGCACCGCACCATTTCCAAAACACCTTTAACATCAGTCATCAAGACTAATTTTTCAGCACCGAGGGCAACGGCAACAGCTGTTGCAAGATAATCCGCATTGATATTTAGCATATCACCATCTTTAGAATAGCCAATTGAGGCAAGGACAGGTAACATTTGATTCGCCAACATTTTTTCCAAGATTTCCGTCTGAATTTGTGAAACATTGCCAACATAACCGTAAGTTTCTTGGTCTAAGAAATCAGCCTGAACGACTTTTTCAATATCAGACAAGAGTTGAATGCTATCAATAGACGACTGGTTAAGTTTTTTAACCAAATTTTCTCCAACGATATTTAACAAGGCATAGCTAACAAGCTTCATGTCAGATTGGCTCGTCACACGCAGACCGTTGATTTTCTTAACAGGCACGTGCTCTTCTTCCATTAATTTGTTAATCGCAAAGCCCCCACCATGAACGATAACCAACTGCTTGCCTGCTTCTTTCCATTTTTTGATTTGATTAATAAAGTCTTGCGAAAGGTGCTGACTAGCAACACCTCCGATTTTAATCACAATAATATTTTCCATATGTTTCTTCTCTTTATGTGCGATAAAGGGCATTAATTTTCACGTAGTCGTACGATAAATCACAGCCCCAAGCTTTTCCTACTGCTTCACCAGAATGCAAATCAACCGTAATCGTAATCTCATCCTCGTGCATGATGTCTTGCATTTCCTCAACTTCAAAGTCAACTGGGCTTGATTTTAGCATAACAGGAATGTCGCCGAGGTAAATGTCAATGTTGTCAACTGGAACATCAACACCTGCATAGCCAACCGCTGCTAAAATACGTCCCCAGTTAGGTCCTCTCCAAAAATCGCTGTTTTAACAAGACTTGAACCAACGACACTTTTTGCCATCATACGGGCATCAAGGGCATTAGGTGCATTCTTGACATTGACTTCAATGAGTTTGCTTGCACCCTCACCGTCTTTGGCGATTTTCTTAGCCAATTCTTGCATGACGTAATTAAGCATTGCTGAGAATTTATCAAATTCTGGTGTATCTGGCAAGATTTCTTCATTCAATGTACAACCATTTGATAACACTAAGACCATGTCATTTGTTGATGTATCACCGTCAACCGTAATTTGGTTAAATGTTGTTTCAACATTTTGGCTTAGCGCAAGCTGCAAGGTCTCACTTGAAATATTCGCATCACAAGTGATAAAAGCAAGCATGGTTGCCATATTTGGATGAATCATTCCTGAACCCTTCGCTACACCAGCCATGGTCACTTCATCACGACCAAATTTTTCTGTGACAGCAACGGTTTTAACCATAGTATCTGTTGTTAAGATAGCTTTCGAGAAATCATCAGAATTACCATTAACAACAAGCTTAGAAAGCCCAGTTTTAAGAGTATCCATTGGCAACAAATCACCAATAACACCCGTTGAAGCAATACCGACCAAATCAGGCTCAACGCCTAATTTTTCAGCTGTCCATTTTTGCATAGTATAGGCATCTTCCATTCCTTGCACGCCCGTACAAGAATTTGCCACTCCTGAATTCACAACGATTGCTTTCATCTTTTGCGCTTTTTTAATGGAATTTCGTGTCACAATCAATGGCGCAGCAATGACTTTATTTGTCGTGTAAACACCTGCTACACTAGCGGGAACTTCTGAAACAATCCAACCAAAATCAAGTTTTCTTTTCTTAAATCCTGCATGCAAACCGTCTGCCGAAAAACCAAGAGGGCTCGCAACATTTCCTTCAATCACTTTCATCTTCTTATACCTGTAACACGTAAGGAACTCATACTTCCCAATAACCTTCTGTGCTACTTCCTTTCTATTTCTATAAATAATTCGGTGAAATCAACAAACCTTCTGTTTCGTTCCAACCATTCATCAAATTCAGATTTTGCACGGCTTGACCAGCAGCGCCTTTAATCAAATTATCGATAACAGATACGACCGTCAGCACATTTGTGACATCATTGTAAACAAAACCAATATCTGTAAAGTTTGAACCGATAACATTGTGCAATTCTGGCAAATCATCTTGGATGCGAACAAAAGGTTTGTCCTTGTAAGCATCCTTGTAAATGGCGTATAATTCCGCTTCGCTCAATGGTTTTTCAATTTAACATAAGAAGTCGCCATAATCCCACGGTTAACTGGCAACAATGACGTTGAAAACTGAATGTGGTGTAACTTCTTGCTAAATAATTGCAATTCCTGCACAATTTCAGGAATATGCTGATGACGGTTTAATTTGTAAGTCACGTAGTTATCATGCACATTGACAAAGTGACTTGATTCTGATAAAGCTTTACCAGCCCCGTCAAACCACTTTTTGCATCAACGATGATAGAATCTTCTTCAGCCACACCAGCTTTTAGCAATGGAATCAAGGCTAATTCTGTTGCTGTCGCATAGCAACCAGGGTTTGAAATGAATTTCTTACCTTGGACATCTGTAAATTCTGCCAAAGCATATGTAAATTTATTCAACACATCATCACTAGCTGGTGTTTTTTTATACCATTTTTCATAAGAATCAGCTGGCAAACGATGGTCTCCCGACAAATCAATCACTGGGAAATCAGTTTCAACAAATGGCTGCGCTAACTGGCTAGCCACCCCACTTGGTGTCGCAAAGAAAACCAAATCTGATTTTTCCATGATTTCTTGAGCATTAAATGCCTCAATAACTAAGTCACAAACACCAACAAGGTAAGGGTATAATTCTGACAATCGTCGGCCGATTTCCTTAGTTGCATGAATCGAAGCAATCGTAACATTTTTATGATTATTCAATAATTTAACTAATTCGAGACCACTATATCCAGTGATACCAACAATTGACACCTTCATAATATACACTCCTTGAATAAATATGTATTCAATTTTATAGTATATTTATTCATAAGTCAAGTGTTTTTTGCATAAAAAAACAAAAAAAGCATAAATTTTCACTTATGCTTTCACTATTTTTCAAATAATTTCAGTTTGTTAATTCGCTCGACGGCTTCGACAAGGCGGTCTGGTTCGACGAGCAAGCCGATTCTGACGTATCCGTCTCCTTGTTCTCCAAAACCTTTTCCTGGTGCGACAGCAACATGAGCTTCATTTAATAGCAAATCTGCAAAGCTTTCGCTGTCATCCCCTTCTGGTACGGGCATCCAAGCATAGAATGACCCTTTTGACTCAAAAGCATGCCAACCAATTTTTTCTGCTGCTTGAACAAAAGCATGGCGACGCTCGTTGTATTTCTGATTTAACCCTGCGATTGCTGCTTTTGCTTTTTCATCTAAAAGAGCTACTGCTCCCGCATCTTGAATAGCAGGGAAGATACTTACAAAAAGGTGGTCTTGTAGCAAATTAAGCGCTTCAATCAATTGTTCATTTCCTGCCGCAAATGCCAAACGCCACCCTGCCATATTAAAGGTCTTAGAAAAAGTGTATAACTCAATGCCGACATCTTTAGCTCCAGGTGTTGACAAAAAGCTTGGATTCTCATAACCGTCTGCCCCTAAGGCACCATAAGCAAAATCGCTAACTACCCCAACCTCGTATTTTTTAGCCCAAGCGACGAGTTCTTCGTAAAACGCTGCAGTTGCAACCGCACCTGTCGGATTATTAGGATAATTAACATAGATGAATTTCGCACGTTTAGCTATTTCTTCAGGAATAGCTTGCAAGTCTGGTAAGAAATTATTTTCAGCTTTTAACGGAAATGTCTCATAGTTGATTTTTCCAAGCGACACACTTGAGAGATAATCTGGATAACCTGGGTCTGGCAACAAGAGCAATTCATCAGGATTCATTGTCGCCAGAGGAAATTCTACCAAGCCAATCTTTGCGCCACCAAGGACACAAATTTCCTTTTCGCTATCAAGATTTACATGATAATTGTCCTTATAAAATTGACTGGCTGCCGCTTTAAAATTACTATTTCCACGAAATTGCGAGTATTTATGAGAAGCAGGATTTTTGGCTGATTCAACTAAAGCATCAACAATGTAATCATAAGTTGGCTGATCTGGATTGCCCTGTCCAAGATTGATGACATCATAGCCTTCTGCCACTTTGGCATTAACTTTTGCGACAAGACTAGCAAAAAACTGTTCTGGCAATTCTTGTAAAATCTTTGATTGTGAAAACACCTTAATTCCTCCTAATGATACAAATCTGGCTTGCGGTCAGCAAAAACTGGAATGTGACCTCGATTTTTTTCAACTTCTGTCAAATCAAGTTCAGCCGTAAAAATTCCCTCTTGATTATCTGGCACTTGTAAAACGATTTTCCCCAATGGGTCAATCACCAGAGAATGCCCAGAAAAATGGTCTGAAATGCCATCGCCAACCCGATTGACAGCCACGACAAAGGCTTGATTTTCAACCGCACGCGCTCGCAATAAAATCTCCCATTGCTCTACACGTTCTTTGGGCCATTCAGCTACTACAAATAAAACCTTAGCACCGCTAGACATCAAGGTTCTCACCCATTCTGGAAAACGAATGTCATAACAAATCACACTAGCTGCTTTGACATCATCTAGTTCAAAGACACTTTCTTTATTGCCTGCTTGCAGGTACTCATCTTCTACCATTAAACCAAACAAATGCACCTTATCATAATCAGCAATCACTTGCCCCTCTCGATTAAACACATAGGTCGTATTAAAAAAGTGATTCTCTTTTGCCGTTGCGACCGAACCAGCCACCAAATTAACATGGTACTTCTTAGCAAAATTTCCTAAATCCGTTATCGTTTCTTTCCCATTAACATCAGCAATATCTGCCAGCTGTTTCAAGCATAGCCAGTATTCCACATCTCAGGAAGAACAATCACATCTGGCGCATCATGCACCGCTTTTTCCAATAACTCCAATACTTTCTTTCTATTTTGCTCAGGATCCGCTTCACGGATAGCCATCTGAATAAGTGAAACTTTCATTTTTCCCTCAATTCTATCTTCTGTGAAAATATTCTGAAATCTTAGTGACTATTATAACAGTCTAAAAATCCCTCGTAAAATAGTTATTTTAAATAGACTCGATAGTTAAAAACTATAACTAAAAAACCACCTTTTTAGGTGGGCTTATGTTTATTTTCCGCTATCTTGTAACATTTTTATCAGACTGCTGAGGAGGCTGCCTTCTGCTAAAGCGACTAGTAAGGTTACCCAATCAACATGACCTTGCAGAGCATCTACAATAATAATGTAAGCAAGAATCAGCAGCGTTATGCCGATAAAAGCGATAGCTAATTTCAAAAGTGTGTTTTTAGATTTCATCTGACAAAACAACTCCTTTATCAGTCAAAGACTGCCTAACGGATGTTACAGATTTTCTGCTACTGCTGCAAAAAGGTCTGCGATTTTAGCAGCATCTGAACCACCGGCCATGGCCATGTCTGGTTTACCACCACCACGACCTGATACGATTGGTGCCAAAACTTTAATCAAGTTACCAGCATGAACATCTTTTGATTTGCTTGCTACAAGGACATTGACTTTTTCGCCAATAGCTGCTGCCAAGACAAGAACGTCAGAATAGTCTTTTTGTTTCCAGTTGTCAGCAAATGTACGAAGGGCACCTGCATCAGAAACAGTTACTTGGCTAGTGACAAAGCGAAGACCGTTTGCTTCTTTAACATCTTTGAAAACGTCACCAGCTTGTGCTGCTGCTGCTTTTTCTTTCAATTCAGCATTTTCTTTTTGCAATTTGTGCAATTGTTCTTGCAAGCTTACTACTTTCTTAGTAACTTCTTTCAATTGAGGCACTTTAAGAGTTTCAGCAATTGCTTTAAGGTCTTCTTCTTCTTGACGGTATGCTTCAAAGGCTTCTTTACCAGTTACAGCAAGGATACGACGAGTTCCTGAACCGATACCTTCTTCTTTAACAATCTTGAAGATTCCGATTTCAGCTGTATTTGAAACGTGTGTACCACCACAAAGTTCAATTGAGTAATCGCCGATTGTTACAACACGTACGTTTTTACCGTATTTTTCACCGAACAAGGCCATAGCACCCATTGATTTAGCAGTATCAATGTCAGTTTCAACAGTCTTAACTGGAATAGCATTCCAGATTTGTTGGTTAACTTCTTCTTCGATTTGACGCAATTCATCAGCAGTTACTGCTTCAAAGTGAGTGAAGTCAAAGCGCAAGAATCCTTCTTCGTTAAGAGAACCAGCCTGAGTAGCGTGTTCACCGATAACGTGGTGAAGTGCAGCGTGAAGCAAGTGAGTAGCTGTGTGGTTTTTGATAACACTGTGACGACGTTTGCTATCAATTTCAAGTGTGTATGTCGTACCAACTGACAAGCTTGCGAGAACATCAACTGTGTGAAGAGCTTGACCATTTGGAGCTTTTTGAACATCTGTCACGCGAGCAACGATGTCACCTTTATCATTTTTAATAACACCGTGGTCAGCTACTTGTCCACCCATTTCAGCGTAGAATGGAGTTTTCGCAAAGACAAGCAATACTTGACCTTCTGAAACAGCTTCAGTACGTTCGTTATCAGCGATAATAACTGACAATGTAGAATCAAGAACTTCTTCAGTGTAGCTAAAGACTGATTCTTCAGTAATGCTTGACAATGTTTCGCTTTGCATACCCATTGAACCACCTTTAACGACGCTTGCACGCGCACGTTCTTGTTGTTCTTTCATAGCAGCTTCAAAGCCAGCGTGGTCAATCTTGAAGCCTTTGTCTTCAGCCAATTCTTCAGTCAATTCAACTGGGAATCCATATGTATCATACAATTTGAAGATATCTTTACCTTCAACAGTGTCTTTACCAGCTGCTTTCAAATCAGCCAACAATTGGTCAAGCATGTTTGAACCAGCATCGATTGTACGTGCGAATGTTTCTTCTTCACGACGAACGATTTTTTCGATAAATTCACGTTTTTCAAGCACTTCTGGGTAGTATGATTCCATGATTTTACCAACAGTTGGAACCAATTTATACAAGAATGTTTCGTTGATACCAAGGCGACGACCCGTGCATAACTGCGCGACGAAGCAAACGACGAAGCACATATCCACGACCTTCGTTACCAGGAAGAGCACCATCACCGATAGCAAATGAAAGTGAACGTATGTGGTCAGCGATAACTTTAAAGCTCATGTTGTCGCCATCTGGATCATAAGTTTTACCAGATAATTTTTCGATTTCACGAATGATTGGCATGAAGAGGTCAGTTTCAAAGTTTGTTTTAGCCCCTTGCATAACCGCAACCAAACGTTCCAAACCGGCACCCGTATCAATGTTTTTGTGTGGCAATTCTTTGTATTCTGAACGTGGAACAGCTGGATCAGCGTTAAATTGTGACAACACGATGTTCCAGATTTCGATGTAACGATCGTTTTCGATATCTTCAGCAAGAAGTTTGATACCAACGTGGTCTGGGTCAAAGTCTTCACCACGGTCAAAGAAGATTTCAGTATCTGGTCCTGAAGGTCCAGCACCAATTTCCCAGAAGTTGTCTTCGATTGGAATCAAGTGACTTGGTTCAACACCAAGTGAAATCCAACGGTTGTAAGTGTCTTTATCATCTGGGTAGTAAGTCATGTAAAGTTTATCTTTAGGGAAGTCAAACCATTCTGGACTTGTCAATAATTCAAATCCCCAAGTGATTGCTTCATCACGGAAGTAATCACCAACAGAGAAGTTACCCAACATTTCAAACATTGTATGGTGACGAGCTGTTTTACCAACGTTTTCGATGTCATTTGTACGGATAGCTTTTTGAGCATTAGTGATACGTGGGTTTTCTGGAATTACTGAACCATCAAAGTATTTTTTAAGTGTGGCAACACCTGAGTTGATCCACAACAAAGTTGGGTCGTTTACAGGAACCAAGTTTGCAGAAGGTTCAACAGAGTGACCTTTTGATTTCCAGAAGTCTAGCCACATTTGGCGCACTTGCGCACTAGTCAATTGTTTCATTTTATCTTTCCTTTTCTTGTTACTAAGCGATGTTACAACGCTTGCCATAGATTGAAATCATCTTTTATGCCATTAAGGATACAAAAAACGGCAAGTCCATCTCATAGAGGGTGACGTTAGCCACGGTACCACCTCTTTTCAATGAACCTGTCATTCTTCATTTATCTCTTAAATTGTTTTTTCTTGCATTTGACCCTGGTAACTCGGTTACCAATATTGACAATTAGAAAACATGAGTAGCACATTTTTAACTTCATCCATGGCTCGCAGCAACCGCCACTTTTCTGAATCTGAATTTTTAAAAACGATTCTCAATCTTTTTAATTGTACTGTATTTTAAGCTTCTGGTCAAGTAGCTTATTCAGCTGAATCTGTAGATGATTCAGTTGTTGATGATTCTTCTGTTGAACTTGATGAGCTTGCTTCAGAAGAAGTTGATGAAGCTTTTGATGATGAAGCTGAAGAACTTGATGATGAGCTTGTTGCATATTGTGAAAGAATACTTGCAAAGGTGTTATCTTTAATCTTCACGTTAGCTTTATCAAGAGCTTTAGCAATAACTTGATTTTGGAAGTTTGTGTCGTTTTGATATTTAGCCATGATAGCTTTCTTCAAGCGTTTTTTGTATGTCTTCCAATCAGAGTTTTTATCTGTTTTCTTAGTTGTCTTAACGATGTAGTATGTGTATGAATATGTTGAAGAATTCATTACTTTGATAACATCTGAAACTGAACCTTCATTTTGTTTGAATGCAGCATCCATAACATCTGTTGGAAGTTTTGTATCTGCTGAGTCAAATGTGTATTCAGTTTTCTTAGCTATTGTGTTTTCTTTAGCGATTTTATCAAAATCAGCGCCATCCGCAGTTGCTTGATCGTGAACTGAGTTAGCTTTGTCTTCGTTGCTCAAAGCAATAACTGTAGCTGTTGTATCAGGGGTGTAATCTTTGTAAGCTTCTTTGTAGTTTTTAGTTGTCAATTTATCTTTGGCAGCTTCTTTAACAGCATATTCCACTAACATTGATGTGCGAATTTGTTGCTTGTAAGTATCTGTTGTCAAACCAGCAGCTTGAAGTGCACTTGAGAATGATGAACCATATGATGAAGCAGTTTTATTGTAAGCTTCAGTCACTTCTTTATCTGAAACTTTGCTTCCATATTGGTCTTCAAAGACACGTGACAAAATCAAGTTCAACATTGTTTGTTGTGAAGATTTTGAACTTTTTGCAGCACTGTAGAAGTCTGATACTGTGATAGTATCACCTTTCATGGTAACAAGAGCTTTTGTTTCTGAATTGCTGTTAGTAGCAAGGTAAGTTACACCTGCACCGATAAGAGCTGAAGCTACTGCAATTGAAACACCTTTGAAAGCTTTACTTTGGATAACTTTCTTAAACCCTGATTTTTCTTTGTTGGCCATTGTTATTAAACTCCTTAATTTGTCTTTAACTCCACTAGTATATCACAATAACTTAAATATTGCTTAATTTTACAGTGATATATCTGCTGTATTTTTACGAATCATCAATAATCCGTCGCTTAACGGAAGTAAGGTTGCTGTTAAATTTGGATTATCCAGTGTCGCATCAAACAATCGTTGAAGCCCACGATAGATTGTCCGTTGTCCGCGGCGCACTTCTTCGATTGGCTTGACAATATCCCCGCCTTGGAAAACATCATCAAAGACAATGACTCCGCCGACTTTCAAATGTTTCAAGACTTCTGGCAGAAAGACAATGTATTTTGATTTCGCTGAATCCATAAAAACAAAGTCAAATTCCCCATCAAGTGTCGAAAGAGTATCAACGGCATCTCCTTCAAGCAAAGTAATTTGTTTGCGAGTGTCATACTTAGCAAAATTTTCCTTGGCGAAGGCAATCATTTCAGGATTACGGTCAAGTGTCGTAATCTTCGCATCTGGGGCATTTTCTGCCATTAAAAGTGCTGAAAATCCGATAGCTGTGCCAATCTCTAAAATATTTTTTGGCTGCAATGTTTGCATCAAAAAACGAAAATAAGCCACAACTTCATGCTGAATAATAGGGATATTTTCTTGATGAGCAAATGCTTCCAATTCTGCCAGATAGCCCTCATTTTGCTTCTGATGTGTTCGCATATAGCGAACAATGTCTTCTTTCACTACGGGACGACGCATATTGTGATTTGCTGTTTTTGAATATGATTTAACCATAACTCTTATTATATAGCAAAATAAACCCGTTGTGAATAGGCTTTCTTCGATTTTTAGTCATTAAAAAGTGCCACAATATCGGATAAATCAGCAATGTGTTGATTGATTTTTGATGACGGTTGACCGAGATTAATTGATTTAATGCCTGCATTTTCGGCAGCTTCAACGTCAAGACGACGGTCACCAACGTAATAAGTGCTTGTTTTATCCAACTCATATTTTTCAAGAAGGTAGTTAATCGCTTCGGGTTCAGGCTTACGAGCGAAGCCATTTGCTGATGTCACCACTTCTGTAAAATACTGATGCACGCCTAGTCTTTCTAAAACATCATTTGCCGTGATACCTTTATGCGTATAGGCAAAGTGTGTCACTCCTTTTTGTTTGGTTGCCGCAAGAACCTCTGTTAAATGTGGCATGGGTTTTATCAGATAATCACGCGCTTCCTGCTCTTTTTTAAAGAAAGCTGATAGCTCCGTAAAATCTAATTCTTGCTCTTTTGCCACTTGATAAAGCAAAGCTTTGACCGATTCTTTGATAATAAAATCCATAATCCATTGTTCATCAAAAGCCAAGCCATAATGCGCATAAGTCACTTGCAAGGCTTGCCCAATCGCTTCGTAGGAATCCACCAAAGTTCCGTCAAAATCCCAAATAAATGTTGTCACTTCTGTCTCCTCATTTCAATATTAATCTGAATTCTCCAAGTCCAAGGTAATCCAATAACGCGCTAGACGATGCCCATCCTCTAAATCGATAATATTTTCCAAAATACCGCCAGCTTTTTCAATGGTTCTACGACTGGCAATATTGTCCTCACGCGCTGTGATAAGCACAGGATTGATGCCACGTTTGGCATATTGCTCAAGGGCAAAGCTGAGAAGTCTGGTCATGATACCTTGTCGTCTAAATTCTGGTGAGGTTTGATATCCGATATGTCCACCAATCGTCGCAAGATTGCCCTTTTCCAGCTGCCAACGACAAGATATAAGCGCAGCAATTTTCCCATTCAAAAAGGCATAATAGGTCGTCATCGTTGAATAATCAGGGTTAGTAGTTTGTGTTTCTTGCGCTCTGCTATTTTCCACAAAGGTTTTAAAATCACCAATCTCACGTGTCGTGATAAAGGGATTATCGTCATTTTCCAAAGCCGTTTGATAAGCTCGGTAAGCCGCTTCATCACTAACATCTAGTTCCTAATTTCCATGCCAGCACCTCCCCAAAATTTTTTCTATTATAACATAAAAACGAGGTTAGAATACTCAACCTCGCTATAATTTTATAGATGTGCTCCTTTTTCAATTAAAGCTTCCAACTCATCCAAGCGTTCCTCAAAAATTCGGAAAGCAGCGTCTAGATAAGCACTTGTTGTCATATCCACACCAGCTTTTTTGATCACATTAAGCGGATAATCAGAATTACCTGCTTTCAGATAATCAAGGTAGCGGTCAATATCAGCTTGTGTACCGTGAACAACCTTATCAGCTAAATAACTAGCTGCCGCAAATCCTGTGGCGTATTGGTAAACATAGTAATTGTAGTAGAAATGCGGAATGCGTGCCCATTCGTATTGGATTTCTAGGTTGTCTGTTTTGCTGAGTCCATAATATTTCTCGTTTAAGTCGGCATAAAGTTGGTTGAGGTAATCACTCGTCAACACTTCTCCAGCTTGGTCTGCCTTATGAATGATATCTTCAAATTCCGCAAATTGTGCTTGGCGGAAAATGGTACTCTTGAAACCATCAAGATAATGATTCAAAATTGCAAAGCGTGCTTTGTCATCATCAACTTCTTTCAAAAGTGTTTCTGTCAAAATATTTTCATTAGTTGTTGAAGCAATTTCTGCCAAGAAAATACTGTAATCTCCATAAACATAGGGTTGATTTTCACGTGTAAATGTCGAATGCAAGCTGTGCCCTGTTTCGTGAACTAAGGTAAACAAATTATCCAAGGTATCTTGCCAATTTAACAGCATGAAAGCATTCGTATCATACGAACCACCAGAGTAGGCACCAGAGCGTTTGCCTTTATTGACATGGACGTCAATCCAGCGTTCTGTAAAAGCACGATGAACACGCTCAGAATATTCTTTGCCAAAAACAGCCAAGACATCTTCAGCTTTTACCAAAGCTTCTTCATAGGTAAAACTCATATCCATTTCAGAAAGTGGCGTATGAATATCGTACATTTTCAAATCATCCAGTTTAAGGATTTTCTTGCGAAGTTCCACGTAACGATGAAGCAAAGGCAGGTTAGCATTGACCGTTTCAATCAAGGTATCATAAACAGATTCTGGAATAAAATTAGCCGAAAGTGCTGCCTCACGTGCTGATTTAAAATGATGAACACGCGCTTCATAGTTATGCACTTTGACATTGGTTTGCAAGGTTTTCGCATAAGTGTGTTGGAATTGTTCATAAGTTGCATACAAAGCTTGGTAAGCTTCTTTGCGGACATCACGATTTTTTGATTCTAACAAGCTAATGAAATTACCATGCGTTAGCTGAATTTCTTTGCCCTCATCATCTGGAACGATTGGAAAAATGATGTCAGCATTATCCAAAAGCCCAAATGTTTCTCCTGCAGCTCCAAAAATTTCTTGCGCACCTGCTAATAATTCTTCCTCAGCCTGTGACAAAACATGCGGTTGACGTTTGAAAAGTTGCTCAAAGAAATGTGCATAAGCAGATAAAGCTGGTGTTTCTGCCACGAAATCCTCAAAAGCTTCTTTAGACAATTGCATCAATTCAGGTTCGTAAAAAGCAAAAATTTCACTAAACTTGGCATAGATTGCTGTTGCTTTAGCTTGGTATTCTTGGTATTTGGCTACTGTTGTATCTTGGTCGTTTTTCATTGAAGCATAAACATAAAGCTTCTCCAAACGACGCGACAAGGCAAGGTAACTTTCCGTAATAGCAAGCAAATCATTACTTGACGCTGTCAAACGTCCTTTGTAAGCTTTAGCATTTTCTAAATCACTATCAAGACTAGCCAGCTCCGCTTCCCAAGCATCATCTGTAGCAAAAACTGTGCTTAAATCCCATTGGTATTTTTCATCAATATGACTACGATTATCTGACATCACATTCTCCTTTTTGAGGTTTATTTACCATTTTATCATAATAAGCTGGCGGATAAAGCCATTGACGTTCTTTTTCTGTTTGATTTTGATAAAAGCGATGAAAATTTTCGTAAAACGGTGATAAATCTTGCGAAATCTGACAGAACCCCTCAACAAAATCAAAAGGACGAACTTGTGGAAAATAAGCCGATAAAGGCAAACTTAGCAAATTTTTCCCTTTTAAATAAGCTTTTTCTTGCCTTTTTAACCAAATTGAATGGCGAGAAGATAACTGTTTTTGAATATAGGTTAATAAGGTTTGGTCTTGGTTTACCTCGTAAGTTGAAAGCTTCTGCTGTCGATAAGGAAGTCGAAAAAATGCCATAATATCATCTGAAAATGAACAAGTCTTGGTTAGATAGTGAACCTTGCCATGCAAATCTTCATAGATTAAATAATGTAAACGAATGAGTTGTTTTGTGACATCCAACTCCCACAAATGAAAGCCCATATCTGCGAAAAATAAAGAAAATGACGTTGCAAAGGTGATAAACGATTGCCAAGCCACAACTTTTCCCCCAACAACCAAAGTACTTGAATACCATGACTTTGATAGGCTTTTGTGCGTTGAAATAATCGCTGTTCTGATAAGCGCGAACATTGCACTTCTAAAGCCAAATTATCATTGACAAATAAATCAGCCACCTGATGTAAATCTGGTAAAACTTTTTCAACCACGACTTGTTCAGTCCGCGACACAGCATGATAAAGCGCCGCTTTTAACTGAAGGTGCTCACTGCTTTCATTTTCACTATAAAAATCACACTTATCCAAAGAAACATGAGCAAAGTGCGGACGCATAACTTTGCCATTTTTTAAACGGACAGCAGAGCGGCAAGCTGGGCAAACAAAGTTTTGGTTAGCTGGGATACCATCTAACAAGGATACTAATCTTCCATTTTCATCAAGCGCTGATAACACATCACACCTCCTACCTATTTTATTCGAAAAAATCCTGAAAAACATCTGACACCTAATCCAGATAATTTTTCAAGATTTCTTTTTCGGTAGACGTCAACTCACGATATTGTCCGCTTGGTAAATCGCCCAGTTGAAATTCTCCAAATGTTAGTCGTTTCAAATAGGTTACTTTTACACCGTAGGCTAAAAACATTTTTTTAATCTGATGAAATTTTCCTTCAGAAATCGTGACATAAGCAGAGCTTTTTTCTGTACTTGCCGTGATAAGCTCAAGCTTAGCAGACTTACAAATCGTTCCATCATCAAAGGATACTCCATTTTCAAAAAATGCTGGCGCATCATCAGCTAAAAACGCATTAACCTCGACATAATAAGTCTTGGCAACGTGATATTTGGGATGTAACATTCGGTAACCTAGCGGACCGTTATTGGTAATGAGAAGCAAACCTTCGGTACTGCGGTCAAGTCGTCCGACTGGATAAAGCTGTGGAACACGGTCTGCTTCTTTGATTAAATCAATCACTGTCTGATGTTCTTTATCAGACACTGCTGAAACAACGCCAGCAGGTTTATTGAGAAGAAAATATTTCTCTGATGACTGTTTGACTTGTTTTCCTGATACTGTGATTTTTTGCAGACTGGTCTCAACGTTGAGATTATCCGCTTCAGCCAAACGACCGTCCACATACACTTGGCGACTGCGAATTAATTTTTTAACCTGATTTCGCGACCCAAAACCAGCCTGACCTAATAATTTGTCTAAACGCATGGTTCTATTTTACCATGTTATCAATAATTTTTAGACAGCAAAAGTCTGAGTGTCAAAACCCAGACTTCATGTTTATTAGTTTAATTGACTTGCTGCGGCTTCATCTACAATCACGACAACATTAGGGTGATTTTGAAGGACACTCGCTGGCAATTCTTCAGTGACAGGTCCATTAATCATTTGATTGATAGCGTCAGCTTTACCTTCGCCGTAAGCCATTAAAACAACCACCTTAGAAGCCATGATTGATTTGATACCCATTGAAATGGCTTGTTTTGGCACATCATCCATGCTGGCAAAGAAACGGCTATTTGCTTCAATGGTGTCTTTTGCCAAATCAACAATGTGTGTTGTCACGTCAAATGGTGTCCCAGGTTCATTAAAACCAATATGACCATTGCGCCCAATTCCCAAAATTTGAAAATCAATACCGTGTTCAGCAATCACTTGGTCATAACGACGTGTTTCTGCTTGCAAATCTTCTGCCAAGCCGTTAGGAAGAAAACTTTCTTTAAATGGTTTGTATTGGAAAAGATTTTCTTGCATAAAATGACGATAACTTTGCTCGTTGTCAGCTGCCAAACCAACGTATTCATCCAGATTAATGCTAGTCATATCTGAGAAATCAAGATTGCTCTTTCTAATTTCTTCATAGAAACTAAGCGGTGTGCTACCTGTCGCAAGTCCCAATGTTTTAGCTCCCTTAGCCATTTCATCTTTCAAAAGAGAAAATGCCACTTGACCACCTTCAACTTGATTATTAACACGAATTATTTTCATTTTTAAATCCTCCAACATCTTCTGTTTTGGTATAGACCTCTTATCTATTTTTATTATATGGTATATACAATCTTTGTCAAGGGAATTGTTTAAAAAAATCCACTCATTATTAATGAGTGAATTTTGCTAGCGTGTTCCTGCTAATTTTCCGAGACCTTCGCCGACATAATAGGCAAAAAGCGCAGCGATTAAGCCAATAAGTAGGGTTCTAAAAATTTCTTTTTTCTTACTGCTACCTGTAATGATTGCTTTCACCAAGCCAAGTAAGGCTAAGGCAAGTGATACCAAGACACAAGCAATCAGAAATGTGTGTATTTTAAAGAGACTAAAAACATTAATCAAAAGATATGACAGTAAAGGAATTAAGCCGAAAGTGATAAATGACATAAAGGTTGCTCCTGCATTTTTTACAGCTTTTGCTTTAACCGCAGATTCTTCTGTCGTAGAGCTTAAATAATCACCAACTGCCATCGAAAATCCGTCTGCTAAAAGATTTGAAAATCCTAAAATAAGAATCGGTTTAATCCCCAAATTACCACCGACAGCTCCTGCTACCACAGCAAACGTTGTGACAATGCCATCCATACCACCGTAAACAATTGACTTTGCATAATCCCTAATTGTCATATCCGTTACCTTCCATTAGTGAGTAATGAGTTAATTTTAATTAGAATCATTCTAAATAACTTCATCTTTATTATATCATCTCTTTAAAACGATTACAATTATCCTCGATCAGATGACGAGAAATAGTTCTCGTGTTATAATGTAAAGTTGAGAATATAAATATTAAGGATTTACTATGAATACCAATGATTTTGATTTTAATTTACCAGAGGAATTGATTGCCCAAACTCCTCTTGAAAAACGAGATAGTTCAAAACTTTTGGTCATTGACCACAAGACACATGAAATGGTTGATGCTCATTTTGACCATATTTTAGATGAATTAAACCCTGGGGATGCGCTTGTTATGAACAATACGCGTGTGCTTCCTGCCCGTCTTTACGGTGAAAACCAGACACACACGGTCATGTGGAATTACTTCTTTTGAAAAATACACAAGGTGACCAATGGGAAGTTCTTGCCAAACCCGCAAAACGTTTGCGTGTCGGAGTTAAGGTATCATTTGGTGACGGACGTTTAACAGCTACTGTGGTTGAAGAATTAGACCACGGCGGACGTGTCGTTGAATTTGCTTATGACGGTATCTTTCTTGAAGTTTTGGAAAGCCTTGGTGAAATGCCATTGCCACCTTACATTCATGAAAAATTAGATGACCCAGACCGTTACCAAACCGTTTATGCTAAAGAAAATGGTTCTGCTGCCTCTCCTACTGCTGGGCTTCATTTTACTCAAGATTTGCTTGCCAAAATCGAGGCAAAAGGTGTTAAACTTGTCTATCTGACCCTTCATGTTGGGCTAGGAACTTTCCGCCCAGTATCTGTCGATAATATCGAAGAGCACGAAATGCACTCTGAATTTTACACGCTATCTGAAGAAGCTGCCCAAACGCTTCGTGACGTGAAAGCTGCTGGCGGACGTGTCGTTGCTGTCGGAACAACATCTATCCGCACACTTGAAACTATCGGTTCAAAATTCAACGGCGACATCAAAGCTGACAGCGGCTGGACGAATATCTTCATCAAACCTGGTTATGAATTTAAAGTGGTTGATGCTTTTTCAACGAACTTCCACTTGCCAAAATCAACACTTGTCATGCTAGTATCTGCCTTTGCAGGACGTGAATTTGTCCTTGATGCTTACCAACACGCCATTGACGAGCACTACCGCTTCTTTAGTTTCGGCGACGCCATGTTTGTGAAATGATCTAAAAAGAACGGAAATTTTCCGTTCTTTTTATTCTGCCATATTGGTATAAACGTCTTGGACGTCATCGTCGTCTTCGAGTTTATCAACGAGTGTCTCCAAAATGTCTGCTTGTTCGTCATCAAGGCTAACGTAATTTTGTGGAATCATACTAAGTTGTGCTTGGGCGAATTCCAAATTTTGTACTTGCAAAGCTTCTTTGACAGCTGGAAATTCTTTTGCTTCGGTAAAAATTTCAAAGGCGTCATCTGATGTTTTCAAATCTTCCGCACCAGCATCCAAAATCACTTCAAGCATGGCATCTTCGTCCAAGTCCAAATTATCGCGGTCAATGACAATGTAACCTTTTCGGTCAAACATATAAGCAACAGAACCTGTTGAGCCCATGTTACCACCGTTACGCGTGAAAATGGTATGCATATTCGCATCTGTACGTTTTTTATTGTCAGTAAGAGTATGAACAAGGATAGCGATGCCACCAGGTCCATATCCTTCATAAGTGACTTCATCATAGTTTGTTGTATCGCCAACATCTGTCGCTTTTTTAATCGCACGATTGATATTGTCTTTTGGCATATTAGCCGCACGCGCTTTATCCAAAACTATACGAAGGCTGGCATTCATTGACGGGTCACCGCCACCTGCTTTAGCAGCTACAAAATCTCACGTGACAATTTATTGAAAATCGCACCACGTTTAGCATCTGCTTCACCTTTTTTATTTTAATTTTGCTCCATTTATTATGTCCTGACATGCAAAATTCCCCCACTCCTTGCTATTATATCACATTACACCACAAAAAAGCAGAACACCACCGAGTTTTCTCGGATTAACGTCCCGCTTGATAAAAAATCTATAAATTAAAGAATCGTATTAATTAAAGGATTTTTGATACGTTGAAGTCACTTTGTTGCTTTTGAGTAAAGCTCAGCAACTTTTTCCCAATTAATTACATCAAAGAAAGCTTTGATGTAATCTGGGCGAACGTTACGATACTTGAGATAGTAAGCGTGTTCCCAAACGTCAAGTGCCAAAATTGGTGCTTTTCCTTGTGAAATTGGTGTGTCTTGATTAGCTGTCGAGAGCACTTCAAGTTTGCCATTTTCATTCACCACAAGCCAAGCCCAACCTGACCCAAAGCGAGTTGTCGCAGCTTGCGTGAAAGCAGCTTTGAATTCGTCAAATGAGCCAAAAGCTTCCTCAATTGCAGCCAACACTTGTGTTGTTGGTTCTTGTTTTTCAGGTGATAATAATTCCCAGAAAAGGGCGTGGTTCAAATGCCCACCACCATTATTAATCACCGCTTGACGGATATCTGTTGGAATACTATCAACATCTGCCAACAAAGCTTCCAAATCATCTCCAATTTCTGGATGCTTTTCAAGCGCCGCATTTACATTTGCCACATAAGTAGCATGATGTTTATCATGGTGAATTGTCATTGTTTCTGTATCAATATAAGGCTCAAGAGCGTCATATGCATAAGGTAGTTTTGGTAAAATAATAGCCATGCTAATTACCTCTTTCATTTTTGTACCTTTATTTTATAGGAAAATAGCAGAGCTAGCAAATTATTTGACCGCTTTTTTCAAGGCATGATTAGTGATGTTCGTGAGCGATTTTTAAGATAGCAATATCAAATAAATAAGCCTTGTCATATGTCCCAGTTTTAATGGCATAATCCGTTTCAATCAACACCGCCAAAGCTTTTTTCAAGAACGGCATTGAAAGCGTACGAGAGTCACGCAAAGCAAACTTAACTTGATAAGGATTGACACGACGTCCAAGATAATCTGACAGCGCCGTTACAGTTTGTTGTTCATTTTTACCTTGACTGGCTAAAATGCTGACTTGCAAGAACATGCGAAACTGCCCTAACATAATCGCAATCAATTTGATTTCATCCTCACCTTGCAAACGCAAATCACGAATCAGCTCGCGTGCCTCATCGATTTTGCCATTCAAAACAAACTGCGTCAAGTCGAAAATATTATCCTGAAGCGTTTTTGGAATGGCTTGATTAATATCATCTGCCGTGATATGACCATCTTTTTTATAAGATTTCAAAAAAGCAATGTTTTTCAAAATCTCACTGAAATCATAATTGGATTTCAAAAGCAAAGCCTCAAAAACACCTGAATCAAAGGTCAGATTTTCTTTGTGAGCCAATTTTCGGAAATACGTTTTTAGCTCTGCTTCTTTTAATTCACTTGCTTCAAAAATCTGTGCATCACGTTTAAGAATTTTCACCAAGCGACGTTTGCCGTCTAATTTCCCTGGCGCAAAAATAATCAAGCGCGTCGTGTCCAAGGGATTTTCCAAATATACCTCAAAACGTTTGAGTGCCTTATCATCCAAACAAGACCTCTTAGCTGTCGTGATGTCGAGTAAATTATCAAAAATAACCACCTTTTGGTCAGCAAAAAATGGCAGACTTTCAAGGTCCATTTCCGCATCTTGATAATCAACCTCAGCCATATCAAAATAAGAATAAGTCAAGTCATCCTTATCATAACCAACACGTGCCATCATACGTTCTTTCAGCTGAGAAAATTGTCCCAAATCCTCACCCGTCACCACCGTAATTAAACTAAGATTTTCTTTTCGTAATTTATCAATTTCTTCGATTGCAATCATAGAAATATTATAACAAAAAACCATGAGAAAAACTCATGGTTTTAAACTGAAGAAAAAGTCTTTTCAATTCCCCCTACCTCACTGTTTCGATTTTCCAGTGATTTAGTCCTCTAAAGCGGATAGCGCCTTGCTCGTCTGTGCGGTAAATGGTCATGTTTTGTACTCGGAAGCGTTCAAGCGTTTCTTGGTGAGGATGTTTGTATCGGTTATTTTGCCCTGCGGAAATCAAAGCAATTTGCGGTGAAATGTGAGCGAGAAATTCTGAACTTGATGATCCTTTGAGCCATGATGCCCTGCTTTTAAGACAATCAACCGGCAGATTGGGATAAGTTGCTATCAACTCTTGCTCGCCTTCTTCTTCCAAATCTCCTGTAAACAAGAAATTCTTACCCAAAAGATTCCCATAAAGCACCACCGAGTCATTGTTACCACCATCACCAGTCTGGCTCGGATAAAGCACTTGCAGGTGACTTCCCATAATCGGCAAAACATCACCAGCTGTTACCACGCGCACCTTGGTTTTCATGCTTGTAATTTCGCCACAAAATCTGGCTTTGTCAAACTTCCCTGACTAACCAGAATTTCATCAATTTTCACCTGCTTTACCACCTCTAGCATATCTCCCATGTGGTCAGTATCCGTGTGCGTCAGAACTAACTGGTCAATTTTTCCAACGCCGCGACTGTTGAGATAAGGAATCAACGTTCGCTCCGCATTGCTATCCGTCAGCCGCTCCTGCCACGCGTTCTTCTCACTAAAACTCACCTTTCCGCCCACATCAATTAGCAGCGTATTCCCCTTAACATCACGCACAAAAATACTATCTCCCTGCCCAATATCAACCACCGTCACCTCGTTTTCTAGCGGATGCTTGATTTGAAAAAATAGCAGAGCTACTAAGCTGACAAGAAAAATTGCCGTTTTCTTTCGTCGCCAGCAATCATAAAGCACGCCCAACATTAAAAATAGTAGCACCAAGATACCAAGATTTGGTTTACCAAAAACAATCGGACCGCCCAAAATTGCCTTAGTGTGTTGATAACAGTTTCCAAGAAAACAAAACAACCATTAAAACAAGTCAGTTTAACCAAGGGCGATAAAATAAAAATGATTGATAGCATTGGCAACATAATAGTGTCAAATGCCACAGAAAAAATTGCGGTCAATAAGACAGATAACGGTTGAAACACAGCAAAAAAATGAATTAACAAGGGCAAACTGGCTAATGAAATCGTCAAACTTTCCGCAATAATTTTCTGATAGCGACTAATGTCATCAAAGTTAATAAAATTGAGAATAAAAGCGTAAGTAAACGAAAGAATGCTCCCATCGTCAGCAGAAAATTTGGCATAACTATAAAAAGAACAAACAAAGTTAAAGCCAAGTTATCTAATTTTTTAATACCAAGATTTGCAAAAGCAGATTGAATTAAACTCCGAATTACCGAAACAGAAAAGCCAGTCAGCCCCGCATAGACGAGTGAAAATGGGATTTGTAGTATGTCCACATAATCTCGGCGTAACCCAAGACGTAGAAAGAAAAAGCGGAATGCCCCCACAAAAAAGCCAACCTGCATGCCTGAAAGAGCAAAGAGGTGAATAATTCCTAAACTCGTGTAAACCTCACTCATCTCATCAAACGATTTATCCAGATAGCCAAACAAAAGCCCAGTCATATAATGTTGCATAGGAGCAGGAAAATGCTGCTGAATACTAACAATAGCCTTTCGTCGAACATCATGTAGCTTATCCCACAAAGTCGTCTTATGAACAAGTTCAACATTGTTAATCGCCGACAAATTTACCACACGATAAATACCTTCATGTTTAAGGTAAGTACGATAATCAAAACCACCAAAATTCCGCTGGGGCGTTGCTTCTTCCAAGTCCATATCACCAGATAAAACAACCGTTTGATTTAATGTTTTAAAAAAATGCTGTTCTTTCTCCGATTTCAAGGAATAAAAAATCTGATAAGTCCGCCCAGCTTCCTTACCTCGAAAGGACAGCAAATCCCCATTGACCGAAATCGTGTCAGGAATCATCTGGATTTTTGTTAAATGATCTGGTGCTGCTTGATAAGCCTGCTCTGTCTGATTAGCCTTAGTCAGAAAAAATACCGCAAAACAGGTTAAACACAAGCAAACTTGACACCAAGCCTTCCAACCATACTGTTGCCATAAAAACACCAAGGCTAGCAAGAGAAACATCAAACACCCAACCACTTTTGAAAAGCAAAAATAATAGAGCAAAATGAGCAAAAAAGCCAATTGAATTGGCTTAATGGGAAAATATTTAATCAACGGTCACCTCAGATTTTAGCTTTTCTAGTATTTTTTCTCCGATACCAGACACATTCGCTAAGTCATCAACTGATGAAAAACCACCATTAGCATCACGGTAGTCAATAATATCTTGGGCACGTTGGCGCCAATGCCAGAAATCGTCTGGAGTTCCGCCAAAGTTGCGGTATTAAGGTTGATTTTATCTGAACTTTCTTCCTGTTGAGCGCTGCCATTTGCTTGTGAATTAGTCGTTGCAGGAGCAACATTTTCATCAACTCTTGCCACATAAATCACCGATTCATCGGTTACTTTTTCAGCCAGATTCACCGACTTCTTATCAGCATCTTCTGTAAAACCACCTGCTAATTTGACCACATCTGTCACACGGCTACCGTTTGAAAGCTCATAAACCCCCTCATTTTTCACAGCACCTTTGATATCTACAAACATTTTTTGAGTCTCAGTTTGCGAACTTGAACGTTCTGTTTTTAAATCACTTGCGCTACTACTTGTCGAAAAAGTCGTGCTTAGGGCAGGTAGGTCATTTTGCGCATCCGCTGTTGTTTTTGTCACATTTAACCAAGCAAAAAATCCGATTATCATGACAAGTATTATCCCCAATACCGCTGCCAACGTTTTGTTCTCCAAAAGTTTTTCTTTTATTTCTTCAATCATCTCACTACCTCACTTTTGACATAAAAAATAGACTCATACAAGCCTTTACTTATTTATTCGAAAAAGCCCAGCAAAATCGCTGAGCTTTTGGTTCTTATTTCATTTTACGGTGCTTATCTGGATCCCAAACAAAGCTTGCAATGTAGCTAAAGAGCAATGTCAACAGAACAACGATAATCGCCACAAGTCCAAGAGGAATACGGTAAATGTAAGTTAATGGATTTGGTTTTTTGTTGGTATGATAAGTCGCATTTTCAGCATCCAAGCGATCAAATTCTGTTTGAATACGGTTTGCCACTTCTTCAATCCCTTCATCATTCATGCGTTTGATATCAGAAATGTCAACTGGATTACCAAAGTTCATATCCACACGTTCTCCAGTCAAAAGCCCTTTTAATTCCATTGGTCCTGCATAAACGACTGGCATAATCTTAACCTTCGCCATTTTAGCAATAACAGCAACCCCACCTTTAACATCGGTTGAATGACGGCTACCACTTGGAAACATCACAAGTGAACGATTGCTTTTCTTCAACATGTTAATAGGGTATTTAAGAGCTTTTTGCCCTGGATTTTCACGGTCAATCGGAAAGGCACCACACATACGAATCCACCAACCAAAGATACGGTGCGTAAATAATTCTTTCTTCGCCATGAAAATAAATTCTTTCGGACGAGCAGCAAATGCCATATAAACTGGATCCCACCAAGTACGGTGCGGTGCAACCAAGATATAGTTCTCATCCTTGCTTAAAATTTTGTCCTCATTATGATAGTGAGCATTTCCATTGATAATCCAAAGTAGGAAAACCACTAATCCTCGTAAATAAGTATAAAACACAGATTTACTCCTTTTCTTCAAACATTCTTTAACATTGTACCATGCTTGAGCCGAAAAATCATTACCTAACTAGTGAGAAAAATTAAAATTTGCTATAATAAATATCATGATTAAATCAATTTTAAAAGCTGGCGAACGTATTGACCAGCTCTTTTCGACAGATGTCAAAATTATTCAAAATAAAGACGTGTTCAGTTATTCTATCGATAGTGTCTTGCTGTCACGTTTTCCAAAAATCCCTTCACGTGGCTTGATTGTTGACCTTTGTTCTGGAAATGGTGCCGTAGGACTTTTTGCCAGCACGCGCACCAAAGCACCAATTATCGAGGTAGAATTGCAAGAACGTTTGGCAAATATGGCAGAGCGTTCAATCCAGCTCAATCAATTAGAAAACCAAGTTCAGATGATTAATGACGATTTGAAAAATCTGCTCAAGCATGTGCCACGTTCTGGTGTTGATTTGATTCTGTGTAATCCACCTTATTTCAAGGTTTCAGAAACGTCAAAGAAAAAATCTTTCTGAACACTACCTTCTTGCTAGACATGAAATTGCTACCAATTTAGAAGAAATTTGTGAGGTAGCCAGGCACGCGCTCAAATCAAATGGACGACTAGCTATGGTACATCGACCAGACCGTTTCTTAGACATCATTGATACCATGAGACAATACAATCTAGCGCCAAAACGTATCCAATTTGTTTATCCTAAAATAGGTAAAGATGCTAATATGCTCTTGATTGAAGCGATTAAAGACGGCTCTACTGACGGACTAAAAATTCTCCCACCACTCTTTGTTCACAAAGAAAACGGTGACTATACGGACGATATTTTTGAAATTTATTATGGAAAAAACGGAAGAAAAAACTAACAAAGCTTATATGTATGTTGTCGAATGTGCTGATGGCACACTCTACACAGGCTACACAACCAATGTTGAAAAGCGTATCAAAACACATAATAGCGGCAAAGGTGCAAAGTACACTAGAAGTCGCCTACCAGTCAAACTCATCTACCAAAAAGCTTTGACAGCAAAGAAGCCGCCATGTCCGCCGAAAGCTACTTCAAACAAAAAACACGACAACAAAAGCTAGCATATATAGAAGAACACACTTCCATTTTCTGAAGTGTGTTCTTCTATCTCATTCGCTAATGTAATAATTGATAGAGAGCGCCTAATAAATTCGCATCATTACCGAAACTAGTTTTAACAATATTAGGGCGTGTTAAAACACTTTTAGTTCCTGAAAGGTCTTGTGAGCTGATCCCACCTCCAATAGCAAAAGTATGTAAATCTAAGGTAGCATGCACATTCAAAATAATAGTCGCAATGGTTTACAATAGTCTTCAAAAGTAGCTACTGCTTCTGTTTTTTTGATTGAACAGCTTTAAAAGCTATTAAGCCGTCTTTAATATCTGAATTTCCAATTATCTGATTGATTTTTTCAATCATTCCCACAGCAGACTCTAGATAGCCACTCATCTTGTCAAAACTTTGATTAGCAGGATTTAGAAGTATAAAACTTAACTCACCTGCTTGAAAATGTACACCACTGCGTAATTTCCCATTCAAAACGAGACCGCCACCAACACCAGTTCCTAAAATAATGGTTGCACCATCTGATACACCTTTCAAACTCCCCTGCCAGACCTTTGCTAAGGCTGCTGCCTTACCATCATTAAGCACCGTAGCTGGTAAATCATAATTTTCTTTAATACGCTCTTTAATATGAACATCATCCAAACAAGTCAGGACACCACCCAAATAAATGATACCATTATCAATATCTACACGGTCCGGAGCACTAAACGCCACTCTTTGAATCTGGCTACGATAAGTCAAGATAATGTCATCAATTGCTGACCAAAAATCATCTAAATCCTTAGGAGACATCACATGATTTTTCTCTAAAATCTCCTCGGAAGCACTCATCAAAGCATATTTTATATGAGTACCAGCAATATCAAAACTTAAATAACATGTCATTTCCTCACTGCTCATCTCTTAACTGACGAGCTGTCTTTCCAAAATTTGTTTCCAAGGCGCGGTTCATTGACCGTAAGCCGCTAAAACCATGTTTTAAAGCAATATCTGTCAGACAATCCTTGGTTTCAATCAAACTATCACGTGCTTTTTGAGCACGAATAGTTGCTAGGTATTGCCCTAAGGTTACCCCCAAGTGAGCTTTGAAAAAGCGTGCCATATAGGAGCGAGACAGATGACAATGTTCTGCCAATTCTTCCAAACCAATGGTCTCCTGATAATTTTTCTGCAAAAAAGAATCAATCTCCTTGATACGCTCAGCAATTTGAAGGCGATTATCCTTATGAACATCAGCCACAGTATCAACCAAAAAAGAAGTCACTAAAATATCCAAAACCTGTAAAATACCTAAATTTAATTTCAGATTTTTCTGTGGACTATCTGCCTGAAAATCTCTTATAATCATCTCTAAGATATCTTGGAGATGATTATAAGCCTGCTTTTGCTGCGTTGAAAAAGTCTCTGGATGATTGATATCAAACTGACAGTGACTAATATCTTCATATTGACCAACCAAAAATGGATAAGGATAGGTAATCGTCAGAGCCAACTCAGGCTCTTCCTTATAATTCAAAACACGAATGCTGTGAATATCCTGAGTATTAACCACTAAAATTTGACCTGATTGGGTTTGAAAATTTTCACCTGCAATGTAAAAATGATCAATGGATCCTTTTGAGGTATAGCTTAATTCAACAGCCCTATGCCAATGCGGCTCAATATAGGCAGGCGACTGCTCATTGTGAACATATAAAAATGACAATAAGCCTTGATTAGGGTTGACCACTTCATGCTGACACGTTTCCAAGAAAGACCTCCTGATAGGAAAGAAACTCGCTTTCCAACGAGTTCTTCTCTGATATTATTTGTGTATATTATGCACTCTGACATAATGCACAAGCGCATAAATTGTTATAAGTGCAAAGCCAATAGCTGAAACCAATAAGGTGTTGCTCGCTTCAGAACCAAAGAAAGCCGATAGAGCTCCCATAACCGTAGGAGAGACAAAACAACCAACATTCACCATAACTAGAACAAGTGTTGTTGCTAAGTTAACAGAATTTTGAGGTGCTGCCCAACCAAGCCAGTTGTACATATATGGTACCGCAAATCCAAAACCAATACCAGTAATAACCATAGATAACAGTAAAATAACTAAATTTTGTGAAAATGCTGTCAGCAGAAAACCTAAAGTGACTAGAAAAAAACCAAGTGGAAAAATTTTATCACGCAATTTTTTAAAGAAGAAACCAAAGGTAACCCCAATAGGGATACCCACCAATGTCGAAAAGCCTGCTACCATAGCTGCTGTCGAAGTAGTACCGATACCATTTTCTACAATCATAGTTGGTAATTTATAGCTCATCGGTAAATACAGCATGAAAATAAAGAACATCAAAATAGCGATAAGAATGACTTTACCATTGATTGATTGCTTTTGCTTATTTCCATTTTGATTACCAAATTGAGTAGTTTCTCTTTTCAATGGCACAAATAGCGTAAATAAAATAAGAGATGGGATAACCAGAAAATAAATAACAAAGGCTGCATGCCAACTAATCGTAACCAAATAACTGACTAAAAAAGAAGATACCGCCGCACCAATACTGCTCATAACATTTTGGAAACCAAGCATAGAGGCGCGTTCTTCCTCATCATCAACATAAAATTGAGGAATCAAACTGACTGCTAGAGAGTTAAAAAGTCCAATTCCTGCTCCGAGTAGAAAACGCGAAATCAAAATTGGCGTAAAAGCCACAGCATACATTGGAAACGTTCCAGCTAACAAGGTAATAACCAAACCAATCAATATAGTCAATTTTTGTCCAAGAGCACGTATCAAAAACGGACTGACAAACAAACCAACCATAATTCCAAAATTTGGAATAGTAGATAGTGTCTCAACACCACTTTGACTGACACCGGGAAAAGCATTATACATAAGTGGTAAAGCTGCTGAAATCTGGGGTGCAATCATTAAAAAGAGAGAAATAGAGAGCAGAGAGATTTTAAAAGATAGTTTATCTTTTACTGGTTTCATAACGAAATCCTCCTAGAGTATAAAATATGACTGGTTTAACAGATTTGTAACGTAACTTCTGCTAAGCTTTTCTTACTTTTTATTATAACGAGTTAACAGAGTTTACAAAATAACAAGAGTTCCCAGAAAAAGGCGTCTAGTAACCTTTTTCTATATCATAAATAGGTTACTAGACGCCTTTTTTTAGATAAGATAGTGCTAGAATTTTACTCATTTTTAACCTAAAATCGTAGTGTCTTAAAAATAGATTTAGAAACGAGGTCTTACAAAATGACGATCAAACAAGAGGTTTTAGAAGCTGCGAAAACATTAAGTGCACTTTTTAAAGAAGGTGATGATAAACGTGACGCCGGACTGCCACATGATATTCCTGAGGTTGAACGTTTTGACAACATCGCCTATGGTCCTAAAGAAAAATGGAATCTCCTAGATATTTACCTTCCTAAAAAACGTATAGACAAGGTTCCTACTATCATTAATATCCACGGTGGGGGATGGGTCTATGGTACCAAGGAAACCTATCAATTTTTTGGACTTAGCTTAGCTAAAGAAGGTTTTGCTTTTGTTAATTTTAACTACCAACTAGCACCTGAAGTCGAATTTCCTGGAGAACTCGATGATGTCAACCGTGCTGTACACTGGGTTGCTAGCCACGGTAGCGATTATGATATAGATTTAAATAATATTTTCATCATCGGTGACAGTGCTGGCGGACAAATGGCGGTGCAGTATTTGACTATCCTCACCAATAATGACTACCGTCAAAAATTTGGCTACGACAAACCTAACATGTCAGTGCGTGCAGCTGCTATTAACTGCGGAGCTTCTTTCCTCAACCTTCCTGGTACTATTGAAGGTGCCCCAAAGGCTTACTTTACCGATACTGTTTTAGAAAATAAAATGGATATGCTGCTAACCGAAAAATATATCACACCAGCCATACCACCTTTATTCCTCACAACCGCTAATCAAGATTTTATTCGTGATTGTACTGTCAGACTAGATGGTTTCCTGCGTGCTAAGCATATTGAACACGAATTTCGTACCTATGGAACCCCTGAAGAACCAAAAGGACACGTTTTTAATTACAATATTAAAGATCCTATTGCTACTGCTTGTAACTTGGAAATATTAGCATTTTTCAAACAGTACATTGCTTAATATCAATTACCTCTGCTAGAATAGCGGAGGTTTTTTACCTGTATTCAAAAACACACCCTGTCATCACAGAGTGTGTTTTATGATTATCTTTCCCCTTTATTACGGATAACAAATCCTGTTTTCTTTTCGCTTGATGTGCGATGTGGGCGTTTGTTATCTTTGTTTTGGAAATCACGTTTGTTCTTAGATGACGTACGTTTGAAATCACGATAGCTGTTATTATCTCGGTCATCACGTTTTCTGTCTGAACGTCCACCACGGCGATTATCACGACCGCGACCATTGCCACGACCACCCTTGCGGTTATTAAAGCCACCACCTGATGGTTTAAATGGTAATGGTTTTTCACGAGCAATTTCCACTTTTGGAAGCGTATCTGGATCTTTAACGGTCAAGTTCAAGATGTACAATGCTAATTCTTCTGGTGTAAATTCTGCTGCCAATTTAACGGCATCACCTTTGAATTTGTCAAAGTTTGCACGAATCGCTTCATCCGCAAAATCACGTTCAATTTTCTTAAGCGCAACTTTTTTCTTCGCTTTAAAGGCTTCATCAGCAGTCGCTGGTTTCAAGCCTTTCATGCGTTTTTTCGTCAATTTTTCAATAATTGACAAATATCCCATTTCGTTTGGTGCCACGAAAGTGATTGATTGACCATGTTTCCCAGCACGTCCAGTACGTCCAATACGGTGAACATAGCTTTCTGGGTCTTGTGGAATATCGTAGTTATAAACATGTGTGACCCCTGAAATATCAAGACCACGTGCTGCAACGTCAGTCGCAACCAAGATGTCAATATTGTCATTCTTAAAATCACGAAGAACACGGAGACGTTTACCTTGGTCAAGGTCACCGTGAATACCTTCGGCACGATAGCCACGTAATTTCAATCCACGTGTCAATTCATCCACACGACGTTTTGTACGCCCAAAGACAATTGACAATTCAGGTTGGTCAACGTCCATAAGACGTGTCATTGTATCAAATTTATCTTGTTCTTTAACGCGAATATAGTATTGGTCAACAAGATCAGTAGTCAATTCTTTAGCAGCAACTTTAACGTGTTCAGGGTTTTGCATAAATTTCACCCCAATACGTTTGATAGCTTCTGGCATCGTCGCTGAGAAAAGAAGAGTTTGACGTGTTTCCGGAACACGACTAATAATGGCTTCAATATCTTCTAAGAATCCCATATTAAGCATTTCATCTGCTTCATCAAGGATTAATGTTTCAACATGGTCAAGTTTCAAAGCTTTGCGTTTAATCAAATCAAGCAACGCCCTGGTGTTCCCACTACAATATGAGCTCCTGAACGAAGTGCCTTAATTTGTTTTTCAATGCTTGACCCACCGTAAACGGAACGGACTTTCACACCTTTTTCACGACCGAAACGAAACAATTCTTCTTGTCCTTGAACAGCCAATTCACGTGTTGGCGCAATAACCAAGGCTTGAACAACATTACGATTTGTATCAATTTTGTTCAAAGTTGGCAAGCCAAAGGCAGCTGTTTTCCCTGTTCCAGTTTGTGCTTGTCCGATAACATCCTTACCTTCCAAAGCCAAAGGAATCGTTAATTCTTGGATTGGAGATGGCTCAACAAAGCCTGCTTTTTCTACGGCAGCAAGGATATTTTCCGATAAGTTAAGTTCTGTAAATTTCAAATTTTTCTCTTTTCTAAAAGGCAGTGCGAAGCTGCCTTATTAAACTTTAATCGTTGTTTAACAACTTATCTAGTTTAACACATTCCAAGTTAAAAAGATAGGAAACAATTTCATTTATTAAAATAACACGTTTTCATAACTTCTATTGAAAGTTCTAAAATGAAATTAGTCACTTGAGTGTATCAAAAAACATCTCAGAGAGATATAATTGTAATCACCACAACGACAAGTCACATTTATTGAATACTGGATTAACAACTATTCCAAAAAAGTGCTTGATTATCACTCTCCTAGAGAGTTTTTACAAAATGGCTAATTTAGACTTGAAATTTGGTTTCACAACTTCTATCATTAGAATTTTCTGTAAAAGACTATTTTTCTTAGTCGTTTAAGGTTTCTTTAAGTCTTCTCTGATAAGATATGGATATCCTAAAACTTTTCTTTTTCATAATCTCAAAAAGATAGTCCTGATTCGTCGGGGCTGTTTTTGTTTTAACTCCTAAAAAGGTCTGAGCACGCAAGTTCAGACCTTTATTTATTTTATCTTAGCATGAAGAACGACAAAAGAAGTTGAGCACTTTCTCAACTCCCTCTGTCTTTATTACATTTTTTCTTCTAGTTCAACATCTGGGTATTTATCCGCAAACCAGCGAAGCGCAAAGTCGTTTTCAAAAAGGAAAACAGGTTGGTCAAAGCGGTCTTTAGCCAAGATATTTCGACTTGATGACATGCGTTCATCAAGGTCTTCTGGTTTAATCCAACGAACAGTCTTTTTACCCATTGGTGTCATTACCACTTCGGCATTGTATTCATTTTCCATACGGTGTTTGAACACTTCAAACTGCAATTGACCAACAGCACCAAGCATGTATTCGCCAGTTTGATAATTTTTATAAAGTTGGATAGCTCCTTCTTGCACCAATTGTTCAATTCCTTTGTGGAATGATTTTTGTTTCATGACGTTTTTAGCAGCTACTTTCATGAACAACTCTGGTGTGAAGGTTGGTAACGGTTCAAATTCAAATTTATTTTTACCGACTGTCAACGTATCCCCAACTTGGTAAGTTCCTGTATCGTAAACCCCGATAATATCACCAGCAACGGCATTTTCAACATTCTCACGTGATTCTGCCATGAATTGTGTCACGTTTGACAATTTCACTGATTTTTTCGTACGTGCTAAATTCACGCTCATGCCACGTTCAAATTCACCTGAAACGATACGCACGAAAGCAATACGGTCACGGTGTCGTGGGTCCATATTTGCTTGGATTTTAAAGACAAATCCTGAAAAATCTTTATCGTAAGGGTCGATTTCATTGCCTTCTGTTGTTTTATGTCCATGGGGTTCTGGCGCAAATTGTAAGAAAGTATCTAGGAAAGTTTGCACCCCAAAGTTTGTAAGGGCAGAACCGAAGAATACTGGTGTTAAATCACCAGACAAGATAGCTTCTTCTGAAAATTCATTTCCTGCTTCTTCTAACAATTCAACATCTTCCAAAACTTGTTGGTAGAATGGGTTGTTAGCAAATAATTCATCACCATCTTCAAGTGCTGCAAAACGTTCATCGCCTTTGTAAAGTTCCAAACGTTTGTTGTACAAATCGTAAAGCCCTTCAAATGATTTTCCCATCCCAATTGGCCAATTCATTGGATAACTTGCAATACCAAGCACTTCTTCCAATTCTTCCAAAAGGTCAAGTGGTTCACGACCATCACGGTCAAGCTTGTTGATAAAAGTAAATACTGGAATATTACGGTGTTTAACAACTTCAAACAGCTTTTTCGTTTGTGCTTCAATACCTTTGGCAGAATCGACAACCATAACCGCAGCATCTACCGCCATAAGAGTACGGTAAGTATCTTCAGAGAAGTCCTCGTGCCCTGGTGTATCAAGTATATTGACACGTTTTCCAGCATAATCAAATTGCATTACTGATGAAGTAACGGAGATACCACGTTGCTTTTCAATATCCATCCAGTCAGATTTAGCAAAGTTCCCTGTCTTTTTCCCTTTTACGGTACCAGCTTCACGGATTTCTCCACCAAAATAAAGTAATTGTTCTGTAATTGTCGTTTTACCAGCATCTGGGTGACTGATGATAGCAAACGTACGACGTTTTTTAATGTCATCTTGAATTGTCATTTTATTTCCTTATTAATCTTAATTATCTTCTTTATATAAACGTATCACCTAATCTTTAGTGACTACATTGGTCCACTCCTTTTCTGCCATACAAAAAATAGAGTCATGGGACTCATAACTCTATTATTATAACGAAAAGTGGGCTCTATTTCAATATTTCCCCACGGTGTTCTCCTCAGAAACCGCAAAATAATTGATTAAGAGAATACTACACATACAAAGACTGCCACCATAGTGCTCCATGATATTGATAAAGAAAGTTATCAAAAAGAGCATCGTATGGAATAGTGTCAGTTTCTTCCCTCTCAACTGTGCAATGAGAAAAATTGGATACAGTAGAAATAGAAAAATTCCCTGACGTAATAATGAATCAATATAAAAACTATCATCGTACATCGGATGCCCATTTATTTCGGTAAAAGTTGGGATATTTCGTGGCAACCAATCAACACCGAAATGCTGCAAATACGTATGTCCGATATTCAATCTTCCTGAAAACAAATGATTCAATGTTGCATAAATGGTACTATCACCATTGTAGAAGTATGGAAGCCCTAGCCCCAAACCAAACATCACAATCACCAGTGGAATAATCACAGAACCGGAAACCTGATACTTTAGTAATAATGGTTTCAAAAAATAGCAAAGAATGATGACTCCTGCAATTAAAAATGTTGTCCTTGAGTCGGTAATCGCAAAAATCAACAAGGAAACAAGCAACATGACCAATCCTGCTCTAGCTTTACGTCTCTTTCTAACCAAGGAAAAATCAAACAACAAACCAACTAAATACATTCCCAAAGAATTTGGTGCATAAAACCATAAGAATGCCTAATCAAATCTTTGTCAACTCGATACATGGTCATATCAGAAATAATATGACTATTGTAAGCAAAGAGCACTAAGATTGCTACAATCAGCTTAAAGTAGAAAATCGCTGTCATCAACCGCTCATCATCTTTATCAACACTCGCTGATAACAAAAACAAGGTAACCATGGACAAATCATCAACGTTTGTTTCCAGATAATTAGACATTGGCAATAAAATCAAGAAAGCTAGTGCAAAAATCCCTGCTAAAATCTTCTCTATTGACCAACCCGAACGCCAAAAACTCCATAAATACATGGCAAATCCACCAACAATGGCAAGACTTGACATCAATAAGAAAAATGGTAAAGGAAACGGATAACGTTTCAAGAACCAAGCTAGAAATAGCAAACAAAACTCAAGAAAATACAAGGATCGATAAAGAAACCTTGCAAATGACTCTTCAGTCCTAAATACTTCCTTTAACCTTAATCTCTCCACAGTAATCTATTTCTCCAGTGCTTCAACAATTTTAGCTAATTGCATTGAGTTGCTTCCCTTCAATAAAATTTGGTCAGCTGGTTGTAATACTTTTTGAATAGTTTCAAGCATGGCATCAAATTGATTCTCATCAGCTGTTTTCTTGAAATAATAAACTTTTCCAATTGGAAACATTTGACTAGCAAGTTGTGCCAATTCAGCAATGTCTTCCCCATAGAAAATGAGTGTATCTAATGTTTCAGGTGACAAGCTCATAATCATGCGTTTATGAAGCTCAACAGATTGCTCACCCAATTCTTTCATGTCAGCAAGCACAGCTATTTTTTACCGCCCTCATTGGCAGGAATTTTAGAAAATGTCTCTAAAATCAAGCGCATTGCCGTTGGATTAGCATTGTAAACATCTGACAAAATATCAGCACCATTGGCTGCTTTTTTCCATTCCGTACGATTGCGTGTTAATTCAATTGTCTCAAGAGCCTCGACAATATCGTCATCAGAAATGGCTAATAATTTACCAACATAAGCTGCTACCATGCATTAGTCGCATTGTATTTTCCAGGCACAGGTAGGGTAATTGGACGGTCAATCACATTTGTCGTAAAGGTCAACGATTCCTTACTTTCTTGCAAATCTTTCACAAAAATTTCTGCGCCGTCACCAAAACGAATAACCATTTGGCTTTCAGGTAAATAAGGATCCACGATTGTGTCAGCTGGCGCAATCAAAATGCCATCTGAATCCATGCCATCAACAATTTGCAATTTACCTTCTGCGATTTTCTCACGACTACCGAAAAATTCCAAATGAGCTTCACCAATCAAAGTCACCACACCGATATGTGGTTTTGCAAGTTCTGACAACAGATGAATGTCACCCATATGATCTTGCCCCATCTCAAGGACAATTTTCTCCGTATCATCTGGCATATGAAGTGCTGTATATGGCAAACCAATTTCGTTATTGTAGTTGCCTTGTGTTTTATAAGTCTTGTATTCTGTTGATAAAACCGCAGCAATCATATCTTTGGTTGTCGTTTTACCATTTGACCCTGTCACAGCAATGACATCAACACGCTGTTTCTCAAGATAATAGCTAGCTAGCGCTTGAAATGCCTCTAGCAATCATCAACCAGATGTATGGATGACCAGCTACTTCACGTTCTGAAAAAGTCGCAACAGCACCATTTTCAAAGGCAGTTTCAATAAAATCATGCCCATCACGCGCACCTTTTAATGGTAAAAATAAATCCCCTTTTTCAATCTTACGACTGTCAAATTCAATTTGTCGCAGGGGAACGTCATCAAACTCCGAAATAGTATTTTTAGCGCCAACAACCTTGGCGACTTCATGCAATGTTAATTTCATATTGAATCCTTCATTAAAAATCTAGTGTTAACGCCTTTTATTATACCACATTTTAGCAATCATGCAGGGATTTTTATGGTACAATTATAATTGCAAAGCTTGTTTTGCACAGAGTAGATGATTTGCGTTAAGTGTGTGTGAATGGGATGTTGTCACACAACGAAGCAATTTGCGCGGTGAATCATTGCATCCGCTGTTAAATTTTTTTAACAGCTCCAGTTTTATGTTTTAAAAGGAGCAGAAAATGAATTTATTTTTCAAAACACCCAAACTCACCCTTAAGCGTTTGGTTAGCTTGGCTATGCTAATCGCGCTTGCTTTCATCGTTGGGAAATTTTCAATTCCAGTCATTCCACAACAATTAGTTATCAGTTTGACGTTCATTGTCAACACGATTATCGGAATGATTGGCGGTCCTATTTGGGGCTTTATTAGCCTAGGTATTCTTGATGTGGTTGATACCTTATCATCAAGTAGCGCTGGTAATTTCATCATTTGGTGGACACTTATGGAAGCAATTCAGGGCTTTTTCTATGGTCTTTTCTTTTATAGTAAGCCACTAAGCTGGTCAAGCAAAAAAGACTGGCTACACGTAACAATCGCAACTGTGGTTATCATGCTGATTAGCACCTTTATCCTCACACCACTTCTGATTCAGATATACTTTGGCGTGCCATTCTGGGCACAATATCTGGCAGGACGTTGGTTAAAAGTCTTTGAAATTCCACTACGAATCATTATTACCATGCTTGTCATTCCGAGGTTACAAAAGATACCCGAATTACGCAAGCTTGCAAATCTATAACTAAAAAGCCTCAGAGAGTTATCCCATCTCTGAGGTTATTCATATCTAAAAAGCGCCCCAATTGTTAGATTTATCGTCTAACTTTTGGAGTGCAGCTTTTTTTAAATCAAATGGCTTTCGCGTTTTTCAAACATTTCTTTAGCTAATTCAACCAATTTTTCAATCAAATCAGAGTAAGCGAGTCCCATGTTTTCCCAAAGAAGTGGATACATTGACCATTGTGTGAAACCTGGCATTGTATTCAATTCATTAAGGTAAACATGACCGTCTTCTGTCAAGAAGAAATCACAACGTGACAAACCACATCCACCGATAGCACGGAAAGCTGTTGTTGCATAGCCACGCATTTCTTCCATAATGTTGCTATCGATATGCGCTGGAATATCCATAGTAATTTTATTGTCGATGTATTTAGCATCGTAATCATAGAAAGCAACGTCTTTAACCACTTCACCAGGTAATGTTGTTTGCACGTCAGCATTTCCTAAAATCCCAACTTCGATTTCACGCGCATTGACACCAGTTTCGATAAGAATACGGCTATCGTATTTAAGGGCGAGGTCAATAGCTGAGCGGAGCCCCTCTTCATCATCAGCTTTTGAAATTCCTACTGAAGACCCCATGTTGGCTGGTTTAATAAAGACTGGATAAGTCAATTTTTCATTTACTTCAGCAACAGCTTTTTCAAGGTCAGCCCCTTCAACATAAGTCACGTAAGCAACAAGTGGTACACCTGCAGACTCAAGAACGTGTTTTGTTGAAATTTTATCCATGGCAACACTTGATGACAAGATGTTAGTTCCAACGTAAGGCATTTTAAGAATTTCAAGGAAGCCTTGAATTGAACCGTCTTCTCCCATTGGTCCATGAAGAACAGGGAAAACAACTGCTCCTTCTTCATAAATATCACTTGGTTTAATTTTTTGACTTTCAACAACAGTAGCGTTAGTCATTAACTTTTCATCATCGGCTGGTTTGCTTGAAATTCTTGTGTCTTAATAAAATCACCAGATTGTGTGATGAAGTAAGTTTTCACAAAGAATTTGTCATAATTAATCGCACGCATGACACTCTCAGCTGATAAAACAGATACTTCACGCTCCGCAGAACGTCCACCATAAAGTAAAACAAGCGTTTCTTTTGCCATAAACTTTAATTACCTGAACAGAAAAAAGATACCAAGTTAAGGTCACCTAATACATTTTTCAACAAGCCGAGCATGAACCAAAAAACAGCCCCAAACCCAACTCAAGTTCAATTCCTTTTCTATTACAATTTCCTACCTATCATACCACAAAAGAAGCTTCCTTTCAAACAAGTTTAAACATCAGATGATAGAAAAAGTGACAAGCAAAAAAGCAGCTTCATGCTGCTTCAGATTGAAGAAAAAGTCCATTTTGGATATTTTTCTTCAATCTTTTTTTCTTTTTGTTAAAAAATAAAAACCCTTAGGAACACCGTTATATCAGCATTTCTAAGAGTTTATTCAAATCGATAGATACACTCTAAATTTACAATATTTATACTGCTGAGAGGGTTTGTCTACGCTCTGAAGCAGCTTCATGCTGCTTTTCTTACATCCTACAATTCTGTTCGATTTTCTATGGCACGAAGTAGTGTGACTTCGTCGGCATACTCGATGTCTGAGCCAACAGCCAGTCCACGTGCTAAACGTGTTACCTTGATTCCTGCTGGTTTTAGGACACGTGAGATATACATAGATGTTGCTTCACCGTCTGCGGTTGCATTGGTCGCAATAATCACTTCATTGACCTCACTATCCATTAAACGTGTAATCAATGATTTCAAATTAATATCATCTGGTCCGACACCATTCATTGGTGAAATCAAGCCATGTAAGACATGGTACAAGCCATGATACTCTTGAATTTTTTCCATAGCAGATACGTCTTTTGAATCTTCAACCACTAAAATAACGGAATGGTCACGAGTTTGATCTGTACAGATATTACAAGGGTCTTCATCTGTTAAATTCCCACAAACAGAACAATAAGTCAATTCACGCTTAGCTGCCAATAAATTTTTGGCGAATTCATTCACATCTTCATCTGACATTCCAATCGTGTAGAAAGCCAAACGTGTTGCTGTTTTTATACCAATTCCTGGTAATTTTGTAAAACTATCAATCAGCTTTGCGATAGGTGTTGGATAAAGCAATTGTCATTCTCCTTTAACAAAGTGACGAGCCGACTACTTCCTCGGCCGACTCGCTTTCATTATCAATTATTGATTAACATAAGTTGACATGTACAAATTAATAATATCACGCGCAATGTATTGGTTTGTATGATTATCTGAACTTGTCAAATGCGGAACGATGACGGCAACAGCGATATGTGAATCATCACTTGTTGAATAGTCATAGGCAAGGACACTCAAGTTAACTGTCGTTACAGCATTACCGTTAGCATCAACAGCATAAGTTTCGGCTGTACCTGTTTTACCAGCGATAGTGACTGTTGAACTCTTCATATAAGTACCTGTTGCATAAGCACTACTACTATTTACCACTTGATAGAACCCTTGTTGCAAAAGGTCCATATCATCGTCTGAAATGTTGATTTGATTAAGCACATTTGTTTCAATCGTTTTACCTAAAGTTCCAATGCCATCTGTACCATCATTGTCATAGATACTATCAACCAAATGTGGTGCAATACGTTTCCCACCATTAGCAACTGTTGCTGCATATTGTGCCAACTGCATTGGTGTGTATGAGTCATACTGACCAAATGCTTCGGTTAGGACATTACCAGCAGAATAATCATCCGAAATGTAACCAGTAGTATTTTCTGGAAGGTCAATTCCTGTGCTTGTTCCCATTCCATATTCGGCATAGGCAGCACGCAATTCTTCCATCGCTTCTTTCATACCTGTGGTTGCTAGAGACATACCTGAATAGTATTCTTGTCCCATCATTTTAAGAGCAACTTGCACCATATAGGTATTTGATGAGTATTCAAGCGCTTGAACAGCTGTGATGTTTGTTGAACCGCTACCTGTAAACCATGATGTAATCGCTGAAGAACCAGCAATATTGATTGATTGGTCAGCGATAACTTGGTTCCCTGAAATAACATCTGATTCCCAACCAGCTGTCAACGTTGCTGCTTTCACAACTGACCCTGGAACAAAAATATCATTAATAGTACCAAGGGCATCAAGAGTAGTTGTTGATGAACCTGTTTCATGAGAGAGACCAGCCATTGCCAAAATGGCACCTGTCTGCGGATTCAAAGCAACTGCATAAGCTCCTTCTGAATAGGTTGCATAACCATCAGCAATATCAGCACTGTAATACTGATTTAAAATACTTTCAACACCAGCTTGGAAATCTGAATTGACTGTTAATTTTAGATTTTGGCCTGCTTTTCCTTCGCTTGTCACTTCATCTGAAACCACATTACCATTTTTATCAGTTGTAATTTCACGAACGGTATGCGTTCCTTGAAGGTATTCTTCGTATTCTTTTTCAAGATAAGACGTTCCAACACGGTCGTTCAAAGAATAGCCTTTTGCCAAGTAATCGTCCGCTTCTTCTGCTGGTAGACCAGAGTGTTTCGATGAAACCGTACCAATGATTGAAGCAAGAGAGCTTGTTGGCGTTTCACGGTCCCAGTCGGTTGCGATTGAAATTCCTGATAATTTAGACTGATTAGCTGTGATATAGGCAATCTGTTCTTCCGTTAAGTCGCCAGTCGTCAAATTAACCGTGCTAAATGTTGAAGCAGCATTCATTTGACTAAAGATATAAACCAATTTTAGTTCATCTTCAGAGTAGTTAATTTCATCATCAGTTACCGCATTAATCGCATTTGCGTAAATTTCTGATTCGGTCAAATTATTACCGTAACTATCATATTTTTCATCATCAGGCAAGCTCTTGACCACTGCTGCATAAGTATCTGAGTCCGCCAAATAATAATCTTTTTTCTGACGCGTCGTAACATTTGTCTCTGTAAAAGTCACTAGAGTTGATAATTTTGCCGCCAATTCTTTCATTTCTTCAGCTGTAATCGTATTACTACGAGTAAAAGCAACTACTTGCTTGACAGTATTAGAAACTAATAAATTACCTGCAGCATCATAAATTTCCCCACGAGGGTTTGATGTTGTTACCGTATAAGTTGTTGACGAATTTAATTTCTCATCATAAAACGATTTATTCAAAATTTGCATTTGAGCCAATCTCAAAATGATAATTGAAAAAAGGACTACGATGACTGAAAAAATCAAATAAATACGTTTCGTCATACTAGTTGGCTTTTTATCAATTTTGAACTTACGTACTTTTTTTCGGTTGTTTTTTTGGCAAATTTTAGCTTGCTCAATCTCTTCTTAAATGACATTCTTTCCTCACAATTAAAAGCTCTGAGTTCTATTTTATCACAATTTGCTTAAAACAGAGTGACACAACCTGTAAAACTTTGATCTTTTTTATTTTGAAAATTCCCCCACCATAAAACTCTTGAAAATAAAAAAAGGGAGTGGAACAAATAAAATTTCCAGTGGAGATTTTAGTCATAAGTCTAGAATAGGCGAATCGGTAATTTCGAAAAAATTCGATTTCTCAGCAAAACTTAATTTCTTGTTGCTGACCTAAAACAGACCGTTTTGACACTTACTTCGTAAGTTTTATTTCCCGATTATCAAGGTTCCCCGAACCTTGATAACTCACTACCGCATGGCTCGAAAGATTTGGGCAATCTTTGAGGTGGGAGATAGAGTCAAGTGAAGATTGACATCAAAAAAGGGTTGTAAAAGCTGATTTATCAGCATGTTAGAACCCACTCAACAGCGATTGATTGCTCAAACAATTGAAAATTGTTTGAGATTGGAAATCTAGCTTGCAAAGCAAGCGCCAAAAAGTACCTAATCAATTGTGCATGGGAAACTCTAAGTTGACTAAAGTGGGTAATCGCTGTTTAAATATTTCTTGATAGCGACCTTCAACAATCTATCCCCAGATTGTTGAAATCCAAACTACTGCGTCTTGTAAGTTAAAAGAAGCTGGGCACTTTGTCCCAACCTCTTAATTTTCTTTTGAAGTAACTGAAAAATCAACACCAACTTTGTCTCGTAGGAATTTCCAAAGGTAGTAAGCAATGTAAAAGTCAATACAACCATGGACAAGAGAACCAAAGCCAATCAGCCCAACTAGTGACCAAACATAAGCTGCACCAGTTTGTACCCCTGCAGTCAAAACTAAAACAACGATGAATTCTGCCAAGCCATGCAAGAAATTCAAGAACAAAGCCAAAAGAAATGTTGATAAAGGTTTCTCAAGCAAACTTGGACGTTTTTGAATCAAGATAGCTCCCACAACAGCAAATAACAAATGAGAAACAGCACGCAAAACGATAACAATCGGAAAACCCGCCAATAAGAAACCTAAGCTTGTTCCTAAAGCAACTAAAACCGCAACTTGCGGTGAAATAAACATTGCCATAAAAACGGGTACGTGACTTGCTAGTGTAAACGAAGCAGGTCCAATAACCACTTTAACTGGCATAACCATTGGAATCAGAATCCCAAACGCAACCAAAATGGCTGTAAAAGCAAGAGATTTTGTCTGATTTCGTCTCATAATAACTCCTTTGTGATATCTATCAAAACCTTGATTTACCAACCAAGGCACTATCAGCTTCTTAAATGTTATCGATAAAAAAAGCCTATTGACATTATTTAGACTAATTTCCCCAAGAACAACCATCCTAGAGCCACTAATTAGTCTTGCCTATTATAAATAAAAAAAGCACAGGTGTCAAGACACCTGTAACTGTTTAGTTAGACTTCAAAAGTAAGCCTTTATCTAATAACATTTCCTTGATATCTTCAAAATCATCTTTTGAATGACAAGAAAGCGTATGTGTGTGAATCCCATGTGTTAGCGAAGATAAAAGTGTCGCATTAGAATGTTCAACCTTATCCATAAAATTGGCAATATCTTCGTCGCTTCTTATATCGAGCGGCGCTGTTAACATACCATAAACAGGATGTTCAACTTCAACATCAACCACAATTCCACCATTAGCAACTATGCTGTCCAATTCTTCTTTGGTTCTTTCAGGACCATGTTGACAAGCAATTTTCCCGACAAATTGGTGCGAATAAAGCGCTTGTGACATCACATAACCTTTAGGTGTCGAAATCACGTCATGATTAGCTGCTCTCAACAGAGCAACATCACCAACAATAATTTGGCGACTAACACCAAGCCTGCTAGCTAAAGAACTGGCTGAAATGGGAACTTGCGTTTGGCTCAAAATATCGATAATTTTTTGACGACGTTCTGCTGCTTTCATAAAGCCCCCTTCAAATATAATCCCTTACTATTAATCATATCCATAAATTTTCAAAAAACGTCCACTAGAA
>ENA-OQIC01000003-OQIC01000003.1-human-gut-metagenome-genome-assembly--contig:-NODE-3-length-89320-cov-3.827397_pt1 | contig 89320 bp, 115 predicted proteins | sample MGYA00242572_ERZ504736 | MGnify/ENA primary metagenome ERZ504736 (study PRJEB26092, sample SAMD00036201) | human gut metagenome | host: Homo sapiens | study: EMG produced TPA metagenomics assembly of...
AGATTGAAGAAAAAGTCCATTTTGGATATTTTTCTTCAATCTTTTTCTTTTTGTTAAAAAATAAAAACCCTTAGGAACACCGTTATATCAGCATTTCTAAGAGTTTATTCAAATCGATAGATACACTCTAAATTTACAATATTTATACTGCTGAGAGGGTTTATCTACGCTCTGAAACAGTCCACTGGACTGTTTTTTATATTTGTCTTAGCTGTTAATGGTTAAATTTAAGAACTATTCATCTTTACTATAATCAAATCTATTTGAATATATTCAACATTTTATTACCTTAAAAGATAATCATATTATAATGTTTCAAAATCAATTAAGGAGACAAAATCATGAGATTATTTTTTAAAAATAAAATTTACCACCTTTTGACCGTTTCTCGTTTTCTAAATACTATCGGCTCCTCCTTGTACAATATTGTTTTTGTCGTCTATGCTGCTACCGTTTTTCATTCGAAAATTATGTTGAGTATTGCTAATGTGACAATGGTCGTTCCGACACTCTTTACCATTTGGATTGGAATAAAGCTGACCAAACTCAAGCTAAAAAGAAATGGATTGTTATCACAGGTTTCATTCAAGCAATTATTTTTACACTCTTAGCTTTCATAATCACTGAGCCTAGTCTGCTTGCTTTTTCTTTTATTTGTCTGTTTAACATTCTTAGTGATATGCTAAGTGACTTTTCAAATGGTCTGCGGATGCCCATTATTCAGAAATACGTTCGCCAAGAAGATTTAATCGAAGCCTATTCCTTTACACAATTCATCTCTTACATCTGCAGTTTTTCTGGACAAGCCTTGGGCATCTGGTTGTTAACGGTTTCTAAGCAGAATTTTTCACTTGTCGCACTCATTAATGCGCTATCATTTTTACTATCAGACTAGTGGTATTACTCATCAAAGATAACGCCAATTATGATGTCTTGCCCAATGACAAAAAACAGTCATTAAAAGAGCAATTTTCAGCTTTATACCATAATGTGATGCTGATTTTCAATGAAGCTAGTACAGCAGATTTTAGTCGGCTGCTTCTGTCAATTCTTTGCTTAAATATGCTTAGTGGCTCACTTAATGCCATTTATAATATTTGGCTACTGACTGCCAAAATCGGTCACCTTTCTTACAGCCAAGCGCTACTTCTTATTGAGTTTATCTTAGTTGGAGGTATTCTGATAGGAAGCTTAACGCCACACGATTACTTTTCTAAGAAATCAGTTAGGGAGTTGCTAAAAATTAATGCTGTTATTTTCTTTCTCGTTGGTCTGTCTAACCTCATTCACCTACCGTTAATTTTCGGTGTGTTGCTACTAGCATTCGCGAGTTATCTGGTGGGAAAAGTCAATCCTAAAATTAATTCTCTATTACTAAGCAAACTTCCTGCTAATACCTTAGCACAGACGAATAATTTCTTGTCTTTTTTATTCACCTTGTCACTTCCTGTCGGAACCGTTTTATTTAGCAGCTTATCTTCGTGGAACATCACATTCACTTGGCTTACATTTCTTATTGTAGCAGTCATTATCTTTAGATTCTCAACACCGAGCAAAACAATTAATACTGATTAAAAATCTTGCTAAAAAGGAACCTGAGTTTTGTCTCAGATTCCTTTTGATTTACACTTGTTTATTTCTTCTCAATCGGTGCGACGCTGGCTAGTAGTTTTTTAAGGCCAACTTCTGGGAAATTGATTTTAAGTTCTTGTGTTTTTCCACTTCCTGTAACGGCTAGAACGGTACCATCACCCCATTTTTTATGGTGAGCAATGTCACCAATTTGCCAATCGACCGCTTCTTTTGAAGCGCTAGCTGATTGACCAACTGGAACAGCTTTGCCAGCTTTTGAAAATGGCTGCGCTCCACGACTTGATGTTGGTTGAACTTTTGCTTTGCGTGCTTGAAGAGCTTGCTGTAAGCTCATGCCTTGTCCGAAAGTCAATTGCTCATCACTACTATTGCTATATCGAACACCAAATGATGAATTAGCTGGACGCGCTAAACCTTGGTATTGCAATAATTCGTCATCAATTTCACGAATAAAACGTGACGGACGGTTATAGCTTGTCTTACCAAACAAAGTACGTGTGTTAGCATTGGTTACAAAAAGCAATTGCTCTGCACGTGTAATCCCAACGTAAGCCAAACGGCGTTCTTCTTCTAATTCATCTTGGTCCTCGGCGGCACGAGAAAGTGGAAAGACGCCTTCTTCCATACCAATCAAGAAAACAATTGGAAATTCCAACCCCTTGGCAGCGTGCAAAGTCATCAAGGTCACTTCTGCAGTTTCCGCATCACCGTCATCAGTATCAGCAATCAAAGCCAAATCATTTAAGAAACGACTTAGTTTGTCAATACCAGATTCATCTTCTGGGGCATCTTCTTGATTATCATCAAAATTCTTAGTTACAGTCAAGAATTCTTCGATATTTTCAATACGCGCTTGGCTTTCAAGGGTATTTTGCACACGAAGGGCATCAAGGTAACCAGTTTTGTCAAGAACAGCTTCGACCAATTCTGTAACAGTCATCTGTCTAAGTCATCACGAAATTTCATGAGCAGATTCGCCAAATCCCAAACCGCTTGTGCTGCTTTTCCTTTTACGCCAGAAAGCATGATATTAGCAGATGCATCTAACAAACTCATGTTTTGCATATTGGCAAAATCACGAATTTTTTCAAGGGTACCAGGACCAACGCCACGTTTTGGTTCGTTGACGATACGTTCATAACTGATATTATCCGCAGTATTTGCAATCACATTGAGGTATGAAATCACATCACGAATTTCCTTACGGCTGTAAAATTTTGTTCCACCAACATTGTATAAGGAATGTTTGATTTTAACAAAGCTTCTTCAATGGTACGTGATTGCGCATTAGTACGGTATAGAACTGCAAAATCTTTGAAGTTCTTGCCTTCTTCGCGGACAATATTGTCAATCGTAGAAGCGACAAAGACTGCTTCTTCACGTTCATCACGCGCACGGTAATAGACAATCTGCTCACCGTCAGCATTTTGCGTCCACAATTTTTTTGGACGACGATTGCGATTGTTATTAATCACCGCGTTTGCTGCTTGCAAGATTTTCTTGGTTGAACGATAATTTTCTTCCAATAGAACAACTTTTGCTTCTAGATAATCCTTTTCAAAATCAAGGATATTTTGCATATCTGCACCACGCCAACCATAAATGGATTGGTCAGCATCACCAACAACACAGATATTCTTAAAACGAGATGCCAAAAGTTTCACCAATTGATATTGCGCATGGTTAGTATCTTGATACTCATCTACATGAATGTATTGGTAGCGTTGTTGGTAATAAGCCAAAACATCAGGATTTTGGTCAAACAAACGAAGCGTTAACATGATAAGGTCATCAAAATCCATTGCTTCGCTGCGGCGCAATTCTTCTTGATAAGCCTTATAACATTTGGCAACAATTTGCGTGTACATGTCACCTGCTTGATTTTCATAAGCTACCTCATCAAGCAAATCATTTTTGGCATTTGAAATCGTCCCAAGAATCGCACGTTCATTCCATTTCTTAGGGTCGAGATTCAGATTTTTTAAAATACGTTTCATGAGCGTTCGCTGCTCACCTGGGTCAACAATCGTAAAATTGCGATTATAGCCAATGTGGTCAGCATCACGACGCAAAATTCGCACACACATGCTATGGAAAGTTGCAATCAACGTATCAGCCGTCGCAGGATTTAACGCCATAGCACGTTCACGCATTTCACGCGCCGCTTTATTCGTAAAGGTAATCGCAAGGATATTCCAAGGATTTACAAATTTTTCATCAATTAAGTAAGCAATACGATGCGTTAAAACACGTGTCTTACCAGAACCAGCTCCCGCCATGATTAAAAGCGGACCGTCCGTTGTCTTAACAGCCTCTGCCTGCTTGTCATTCATACCATTTAGTAAAGGATTCATCGTAAAATACCACGGATGTCACTATTTCGCTAAATAAGCAAATTATCCGAGTTTTATTCCTCTCTAGATTAATTAGTCATATAAAATAATGCTTATCTATTGTACCATTTTTTGGAAAATAGTGTTGGCTGGTTTCACTTTGTTTGGCAAATTTTTAAGAAATAAGTCTGAAATACTTCCCGTTGCCACTTGGTCAAAATTAGTCTGCCAAATCCTCAATAATTGTCAAAATGAGCTGGTCATTCTTTCTCCCAGTAAAGGACAAGAATCAGACTTGCATTTCATCTTGCATATTCAAAGTGAGCTATCTGAACAAACAGTTTGACAATTGGCTAAAAAACATGATTGTAGATGACACCATTATCGCGCTATTATCGTTGCCAAAATACATAGTCTGACAAGGATTTTATTGTTAATTATGTCAATATCACGTCAGATGACATTGACAAGATTATTAATATTTGTTGCAAATTATTCCTTTAATATTTCATAAAATAGCACTTTTCCCAAACATTACAAAAAATACTATTGACAAAGTTCGGATTTTACTTTAATATAGTAAACAAATTAATAGCAAACCGAATGATGTCATTCAGGAGAAGAAAGCTTGCCTTTCGCCGAAGGAGTTACGCTCTCAGGTGTCATAGACAGGACTGGGTGACGGACGGACTTCTGGAGAGACCTTGTTATCAAATGCTTTGATGACAGCTAGAATTTCCACTAGAGTCAGTAGTGTTTTTAAGGACTTTGTATTACCTACTGATGCTAATTGGGTTATCTAGATTAGGCGCCGAAGGGGCAAGGTTGACTTTGTCAACTCAAACTCTCAGGCAAAAGGACAGAAGATAAGAATAGATTCACAGGCGAGCATTAGGCTTGCTAAGTCTTCTTATCACTTTTCAGGAGTTATCTTTTTTAGATAACTCTTTTTCTATTTCTATTGGCATCTTTGGCGCTATATTTAAAATGGGGAGACTATTTCTTTTTATGTTAGACTTTTTTACTTCACTTGATGATATTGTCTGGGGAGCACCGCTTTTAATCTTACTCGTTGGGACTGGTGTTTACTTAACTGTTCGTCTTGGGCTTCTCCAAATCATCAAACTACCTAAAGCTTTTAAATTAATCTTTACTGATGATAAAGGACAAGGAGATATCTCAAGCTTTGCTGCACTCGCTACCGCACTTGCAGCCACTATCGGAACAGGAAATATCGTTGGGGTAGCTACAGCGATTAAAGCTGGTGGACCTGGAGCTCTCTTTTGGATGTGGGTAGCTGCTTTTTTTGGAATGGCTACAAAATATTCTGAAGGGCTTCTTGCTATTAAATACCGTACTAAAGATGATAATGGTGAAATTTCTGGTGGTCCAATGTATTACATCATCAATGGTATGGGTAAACGTTGGAAACCTTTAGCTGCTTTCTTTGCAGTTGCTGGAGTTTTGGTTGCTTACTTTGGTATTGGGACATTCTCACAAGTAAACTCAATTACATCATCACTTGAAAATTCTTTTGGTTTGGCACCACAAATCGTAAGTGTTGTCATTGCCGTTCTTGTTGCTATCATCATTTTTGGTGGTATTCAATCTATTTCTAAAGTAGCTGAAAAAGTCGTACCTTTCATGCTATTATTTATATTATTGCCACACTCGCTGTTATTTTTGGTCACGCTAATCAGATTATACCTGCATTCAGTGAAATTTTTTCTGGAGCTTTTACTGGTACAGCAGCTATTGGTGGGTTTACGGGTTCAGTTGTTAAAGAGGCAATTCAAAAAGGGATTGCTCGTGGTGTCTTCTCTAATGAATCTGGATTAGGATCAGCACCTATAGCCGCTGCTGCTGCTAAAACAGAAGAACCAGTTGAACAAGGGCTAATCTCAATGACAGGAACTTTTATTGATACAATCATCATTTGTACTTTAACTGGACTTTCTGTCATTGTTACCGGAAAATGGACTGCCTCTGGTCTTGAAGGAGCTCCACTGACACAAGCTGCTTTTTCATCAGTTTTTGGTATATATGGAGCGCTTGCTCTTACTTTTTGTCTTGTTTTATTCGCCTTTACCACAATTCTTGGTTGGTCTTATTACGGCGAACGTTGTTTTGAATTCCTTTTCGGAACAAAACGCATCAAACTTTACCGTAGCATCTTCGTTGTCATGGTTGCCCTCGGAGGTTTCCTCAAATTAGAATTGATTTGGGTTATCGCTGATATCGTTAATGGGCTTATGGCTTTACCAAACTTGATTGCCCTCCTGGCACTCTCACCTGTCATTATCCATGAAACAAAACGTTATTTTGCCAAGAAATAAAAATTATCCTAAGCTACAGCAAGCTTAGGTTTTATTATGATAAAATAAGATAGGATAAGGAGGCGTGTATGGCTGGACATCAAGCAGCAAAACTCAAACTTCAACAAACTCTTATTTTGTTATTGGATAATGAGACATTTGATCATATCACTGTTAGCAAAATTTGCCGGCAAGCCGCTGTAAATCGTTCCACTTTCTATAGCTACTACAGCAATCAGTACGAACTATTGGAAGATGCTTATGATTACTTGACTTCTCTTTTTATTGCTGAATTCGAAGAATATCAAGATGATTTTAACATGACAGATGAGACGCGTTTTATAGACGATGCCTATCTAATTCCCTATTTAACTTTTGTGAAGAATCATCAACGCATTTATAAAATTTATCTCGAACACGAACATGATTTTCATCATAAAGAACGCTTTGATCGGTTAGTTAACCACATTTTTAAACCGTCTTATTATGCGCATGGTGTTACAGATAAGGTCAAAATGACGTATATGGCTAGCTTCTTCTTAGCAGGTATTACTCAAGTTATCCGAGGTTGGATTTCTAATGATTGTTCTGACGATATTTCATTTATTTCAGAAATCATTCAAACTTGTATTCCAAATGAAGACAAATAAATTAGCTGAGCACTTGTCTCAGCTAATTTATTTTCTTAATTTTTCAAACCGACAACAACTGGAATAATACCGATAAGTAGTACCAGACCAACTAGACTTAAAACGAATCCTATAACAAAATTTCCTGAGCTAATCAAGGCAAAACCACCACCGAAAACAAGCGCAGCAACAACGGAATAGACTACTTTTCCAACTAGTTTTGGATTGACGTTTGGGGCTCCTTTGCCAGCCAAGCGACGTTGAATCACCCAAGAAATCACTTCGAGCAGGAGACCAACGATAGCAACTGGCAAGCCGATATTTTGCAAGTGCCAATCAGGAAGTGTAAACATGCACATCCCAAGAGCCAAGACTAAAGTGCTAACTGTATAGGTAATAAGTGTGATAAAATCTGATTTTTCATGTTTTGTCCTTTCTATTTACCAAAACGATTTAATATTTATGAGATTTAGCTTTTTCGTTAATGTCTTTTGAACGTGTTTTTGATCTTTCAGCTGATGCTGCTAAACGTTTTTTAGCCTCTTCGACACTTTCACCATCTTTTGTAAAGAATTTTTCAATGAATTTGCCTGAAACTTTATTGAATCCATTGACAGCGCCAGTTTCTGAGGCTTTGTAAGCACCGACAACTGTTTTTCAATGATTTTATGAGTGGCAACAACTTTTTCGGCAATTTTTTCATTTTTTTCTGTGATTGACATATCCAAGAACTCCTTTCCTTTGATAATCCTAGTATAGAAATTTTTAGCGCCTTTTAACACAACAACTTTTAAAGAAAGTGTCGGATATGAAAAAAACACCCTACGGTGCTTTTCAGAAATAAGAGAGAATGTTTAACTGCAGGATAGCTATTTATTGAGATGATTTTTTACTCTGTTGCTCCAATTAATAGCACCATTCTCATAGGCTTCTTCTTGGAGTAAATCAGCAATTGTCAATGTATCCAACTCGTGATAGAATGCAAAAAGTCCTTTTTCCAATGTTTGTTGAACCTTATTTTCAACTTGCTTGACGTGACTTGTATCATCATAGATGTGATGAGCCATATGTTTGAATTCGATAACATTAGCTTGTAAATCAAGAGCAAAAAGACGTCTTTAAGTGTGATAGTTGTCACAGATTGGGCTAACTGATACCCACCAACTTACTAGCATTTGATTGAATGAGACCTGCTCTTGTTAATTTAACAAGGATTTTTTTCAAATAAGAATCCGACACTTCTAAAATATCACTAAGAACACGACTTTTAACTGGTGTATGATTTTCTTGTAAAGCTAACATCGTTAGCACATAAACGGCTTGCTCAAAGCTTTTATTTAATTTCATTATGACCTCTTGATTAGTTGTGTTATTAACTCATTAGCGACATCGTCAACATGGACAGGTTTTAGCATCTTTACTAAAACACCCACCACTTTCAAAATAGGAACCATTTTGGCTAAGTATCAGCTCGTCCATTCCCATAGACAATCGTTGGCTCAACCACTGCTAATGGAATATCTGATTTTTCCAAAGATTCAATAATCAGCTTCTTCCCATTTACAAACGATTTCGGACCGAGAACACCACCAATAAACCCCATTGCTTTCACACGATGTTTTTCAGCAACCCTAAGCATAACTTGAGCAGGTAAATTATTAACTTTTTTAAATAGGTCAACATCTTTTTCTGGTCGTCCAATAAAATCGATAATATAATCAATTTTTTCTGGCAATACTGCTTCAACTGCTCCCACAGATGTGACGTCAACAGCTATATTTTTAATACGCGAATCCTTCAATTCATTTTTTCCAGAACGCGATAAAACGTAAAATTCAGCACTTAAGTCTTTTTTTAGCCAATTTTTAGTGACATTCCGACCGATATAACCATTTCCACCTAATAATACAATTGTTGTCATCACATGCTCCATTCTTTGGATATTTTTTATCTACGGTTTATATTTTATATCTTGAGACTTTTTTTGTCAAAAGATAAGTTCAAAAAATTCTTAAGATTAATTATCTCAAGAATTTTGGTATTAAAATACTTTAATTTTCCTTTAAATACGCTTCGATAACTTGGAAAACGCCTGATTTGGTATTAGCTGGTGCAATAAATCTGGCTGTTTCTTTCACGCGCTCTGTCGCATTTTCCATAGCATAAGAATGATAAGCCAAAGATAACATGGCTAGGTCGTTATCTCCATCGCCAAATGCCATAAGTTCATCTGGGCTAATGTCAAAAAGTGTCATGATTTGCTTTAATCCCCAAGCTTTATCAATATTTGGTAGGACAACATCAAGCGCTCCAAAACCGCTTGCCATTGGCACCAAGTCAGGAAATTCACGCCTAAAATCGTTGGTTACCTTTTCTTCTGCTGACATTGGAACCTTCATGGTTATCTTATTAATGGCTTCTTGTGGCATTTCAGACATATTATCAAGTAAAATCACATTCGGAAAACTGTTATTATAGTAATCCAAACTGGCTTTATCTGCTAAGTTATCGCATGAAAAAGCCCCTTTGGTCATATAAGAATGCTCTGGCGATGAAACAACAACATGATAGTCATCAAAATGATGTTCATAGTAAGCAAACAAATGCTCCAACTGCTTCTCACTCAGATTTTTTAAAATCTTGGTCTCATTTTTCACAATAACGTGACTGCCATTGCCGACAACGTAAGCCAATCTATCTGATTGCTCACCAAAAATATGACGCATCCGCGAAATCTGATTACCAGTTGCCACGACAAATAAAATCTCACGTTTTTCTAATTCTTCAAGTATTTTTTCAAATCGCTCAATGTCATATCGCCCATTTTCATCTAAAAAAGTTCCATCCATATCAACTGCGATCATTTTTATCATAAGTCTATTACTCCTCACCATTCACTAAAACATTAACTCATTATATCATGAATTACAAAAAAGAGAAAACGCTTCAAACACTACTGAATTCACTCTAAAGTCAATCAATGAAAGGGCAACATCTGCACAAAATTTATAAAGCGCTTTTCTATTACTTAACCAAATTCAACTATATAAAATTTGTCTATAATTTCATTAGTTTACTATCACTTTATAGTAATAAAAGAAACATTACAACAATTCTTTTATTTCTTTCAACTTTAAAAAAACTTCCGCCAAAAGACGGAAGTTCCAGGAGTTCACATATTTTATACCGATTAACTATTTTGAGTTGATTCTTCGATAGCTTTTTGTCCATTGGTAGCTAAAACTTCCTTGTACCAATAAAAGCTATCTTTCGGTGTACGATTAAGAGTTCCTTTACCTTCATCATCCATGTCAACATAGATAAAGCCATATCGTTTACGCATCTCACCTGTACCTGCTGAAACAATATCAATACACCCCCAAGTTGTGTAACCAATGAGGTTAACGCCATTAGCAATCGCATCTGCCATGGCATTAATATGAGCACGGTGGTAATCAATACGATAATCATCGTGAATTGACCCATCTTCTTCAACCGTATCAAAGGCACCAAGACCGTTTTCAACAACCATTAATGGAACTTCATAACGATCATAAATCTTTTCAAGGTAATATTGAAGACCAACTGGATCATGTGCCCAGCCCCAATCAGAGTAAGTTAAATAAGGGTTTTTAGCACCTGCCGAGAAGTTACCAGATACCTGTTCACCACCTTCGTGAGTTGTCACATTGTTTGACATATAATATGAGAATGTGTACATATCAACTGTGCCGCGTTTCAAATCTTCAAGATCTTCTTCTGTAATATCTAAGTTAACATTGTGTTCTTTCCAAAGACGTTTCGCATAAGTACCGTATTTTCCTTTTACTTGAACATCCCCACAATAATAAATACCAGATTCCCATTTATGTTCGTTAGCTAGAATATCTACCGGATCACAAGTACCTGGATAGAATGTGATACCACAAATCATGTTACCAATCATAAAATCAGGATTGATAGCATGCCCAAGTTGTACTGCTTTGGCTGACGCTACGAATTGGTTATGTAGAACTTGATAACCTTCTTGGTAGTCGCATCGCTTGCCTTTGCCCCAAACATATCAAGGAACATTGTCGTATTATTAATTTCATTGAAGGTTAACCAATATTTAACTAAACCTTTGTATTCATTGAAAATCACTTCACAATAGCGAACATAAAAATCAATGAGTTTTCGATTTTTCCAACCGCCATAGTTTTCTTCCAAGGCAAGTGGAGTATCAAAATGCCAAATTGAAACCAAAGGTTCAATATTATACTTACGACATTCTTCAAAAACTGAACGATAGAAATCTAACCCAGCTTGATTAGGCTCCTTATCATCACCGTTTGGAAAAATACGAGCCCAAGAAATAGACAAACGAAAAATTGAGTAACCCATTTCAGCAAACAATTTAATGTCTTCTTTATAACGGTGATAGAAATCAACTGCTACATGATTAGGGTAATGTTCAGTGTCAAGTACAGCATACTTAGCACCTTCTGGAATTTTACCATTATGTCCCATTGCTGAGACTTTACCAGGTTTACCATCTTTATCAATATACGTCATATAACGTGGTGCATCCACACTACCACCTGTTGTCACATCAGTCGCAACAAGTCCACGACCATCCTCGTTATAAGCACCTTCGGCTTGGTTAGCAGCAATAGCCCCTCCCCAAAGGAAGTTTTTTGGAAATGTTTTTGTCATATATCGTTTTCCTTCTTTCAATTAAGTATAATAATATTATATTGTTATTTGAAAGCGTAATCTTGCATTATCATCTTATAAATTAATACTATCACATTAAGAATAGATTAATGATATCTGCAACTACTTGATAACCCGCTACTGTCAAATGAAGTCCATCAAGTGTCAAATCACGTTTTAATTGACCAGACTCATCACAAAGCAAATCATGAACATCAAGCCAATATACCTTATCATTGGTCAATTCACTAAGATAAGCATTCAATTGTGAAATGCTATGATTGGTACGAAGACTTGGAGTACGTATAAATTCGGGAGATTCATTTATTGGAAAGACAGACATTAAAACAATATCTGTTTCTGGTAATTGATTATGAATCTCCAAAATGATTGTTTGAATGGTTTGATAAACCTCTTCCGGTCTACGAGTTTTTAAATCATTAGCGCCAATCAAAAGAAACACTCTATTGGGGTTCAAATCAATCACTTGACTATCAAGGTGCTTCAAAAGCTGTTGACTAGTGATACCATGAATCCCACGATTATATAATCGCACAGTTGACGTTAGTAATTCATGAACCGGAAAGAATTCCGTAATGGAATCACCGACAAATAGAATATTAGGATGTGAAACACTTTTATTAAGGGCTGCATATTTTTCCCGTAATTTATTCTGTTGATCCACTAAAATAAACTGACGGTACTCCTGCACATCAGCTTTATGATAAAGTTTTTGAAATTCTATCATCCAATTTCTCCCGTAATGATTTTTTCAATAGCTGTTAGTACACCATTTTCAGCATTTGACGGGATAATATAATGCGCTGCATTTTTGACTTCCTGAGAAGCATTTGCTACAGCAAAGGAATATTTTGCTAACGTTAGCATTTCAATATCATTTCCACCATCACCAAAAACTGCAATTTCTTCAGACTTAATACCATATTTGGTCATCAACACTTGCAACCCCCAAGCTTTATGAATTCCTGTCTGAATAATATCTACAGCACCGAAACCACTTGAAACAGATCGTAAGTTACCATGAAATTCTTGATTAAAACGAAGTGTAACCTCATCAATTTCATCTAAGTCAATCATCATGGTAATTTTAACGATTTGGTCTTTCGGGCGCTTTGCAAAATCTTCTAGAAAAACGAGAGTCGAAAAAAATTGATGTAATTCATCTTGAGAAATTGAATAAGTATCTGATTCAAAAATCGTTCCTTCTAAAACATAAGATGCCTTGATACCTGATAAAATAACACGATAGGTTCTTAGCTTATCTGCAAAAAATCAATAACAGCATCTACAAGATGTTCTGATAGAGCTTTTTGTTCTAAAACCCTGCCTTTATCAATGACTAGCGCTCCATTTTCAGCCACATAATCTATATTGCCAGATATATCTGAAAATATGGTCGTTAATCTTTCCAAGCGATTACCACTTGCCACGACAAAAGGAATATTTTTTTCAGTTAGTTGATCTAATAGTTGTTGAAATCTTTCTTTATCGTACCTACCTTGAGGATTTAAAAATGTTCCATCCATATCACTTGCAATCAACTTTATCATAACTTGTTACCTTTTAAAAAATAATTTGATAAAATTTGTAGTACACCATTTTCTTGATTTGATGGCGCCTCATAATGAGCAATAGATTTAATTTCCTGCGGAGCATTTGCCATTGCAAAGGAATACTTTGCTAATTTTAACATTTCAATATCATTGCCTCCATCACCAAATACCATGAGATTTTCTGGTCCATATCCCCAATGATTCAATAGAAAATCAAGCCCCGTTCCCTTGTGAACATGTGAAGGGATTACATCAATACAGCCAAATCCGCTAGAAGTTGCAGCTAACTGATAATCAGCAAAAATTGTATTAATTTCTGTTTGAATTTTAGCAGTTAAGTCATCACGAACTAATAAAGTTACCTTAAAATAACGATCATCTGGAATAGGATGAAGATTATCAACATATTTTAAAACAGGAAGATAATAGCTTAACAACTCTTTTATTTTTTCAGGTGTAGATTTAGGGAGGTATGATAATTCTTTTCCAACTAAGTTAATTACTGTATCAGGGTAGTACTTTTCAATATAGTTTACTAGGGCTGAAACGGCTTCTACAGTCTCAAACTCCTCTTGCAACGTTCTACCATTTTCAATAATATGACCGCCATTTTCAGCAACAAAACTCATCTGATCTTTGTGCTTAGGAAACTGTTGAATAATTTGACGATATTGATTGCCACTTGCCGCGACAAATTTAATATCATCAGTCATAAATTTATCGAATAAATGTTCAAAAAGTACTTTATCGTAGGTTTTAGCATCCGTTAAAAACGTTCCATCCATATCTGTTGCGATTACTTTTATTGTCATAATACTCTCCTTCCACATTCATTATATGCTATCTCCTTGAAAATATCCTTGTTTATTATCAGAAAAACTAATACTATGATATGAAAAATGATAATTCATAAAAAATTATCATTTTTATAATATATTCTAAAACACTACTTGATTGGCATGAGAGGTATTAATTTTAAAATAAGATAGTCTGCCATTGATTCATCTGTATTTGCTAATCTCCATATGACAATAGTCAACTTTTCTCCTTATGGCTTAACTTTCTAAAGTACTTTACCGTTTGAAGAAATAACTTTTTTATACCAATCAAAAGAATCTTTTTTGCTACGTTTTAGTGTTCCTGAACCGTCATTATTTCGATCCACATAAATAAAGCCATAACGTTTTTTCATTTCTCCTGTTGTAAATGAAACACAATCAATACATCCCCAAGGTGTATAACCTATAAGTTCTACACCATCCTCATCAATAGCCTTTTCCATCTCCTTAATATGACTACTTAAATAATCTATACGATATTGATCATGAACTGAACCATCTTTTTCCTTAACATCGATAGCACCAAAACCATTTTCAACAATAAAAAGTGGCTTTTCATAACGCTCATAAAAAATATTCAGCGCATAACGAAGACCAACAGGATCAATTGCCCATCCCCAATCAGATTCTTTGATATAAGGATTAGTAACTGTATGAGAATTTGAAGCCTCAACAGCGTTAGAAATATCACGATTAGCAGTTGAATCAACGGTGTTAGTCATATAATATGAGAATCCGATATAATTAACAGTCCCTTCAGCTAAGATTCGCTTATCTTCTTCAGTAATAGGAATATTGAATCCTTTGCGTTCAAACATCTTGAGGACGTAAGCAGGATAATGTCCACGTACTTGCACATCACAGAAAAACCATTTATCATGCATCGCTTGATGTGCTAGAAGTACATCTTCTGGACGTGAAGAATAAGGATAAGTCGGTACCATAGCAATCATATTTCCGATTTGAAAATCTGGATTGATTTCCTTGCCAATTTTTACAGCCAATGCTGAAGCAACCAAGGTATGGTGTGCACAAATATACATTGCTTCTTCAGGATTCTTATAGTCTCCAAAATGAACTCCTGAATTTGTCCAACCAAAAATATCATTAGCATAATTCATTTGATTATTAATTTCATTAAAGGTCATCCAGTACTTTACTTTTGACTTATATCGTTTAAAACATACCTCTGCAAACTTTACAAAATGATTAACTGTTTCACGACTCATAAAACCGCCGTTTGTCTTCGCCAATTCATAAGGCATTTCAAAATGTGATAATGTGATTACTGGTTCAATACCGTATTTCAACAATTCATCAAAGACCTCATCGTAAAACTGTAATCCTTCTTCTTCAGGTTCTGTTTCAAATCCCGTTGGAAAAATCCGAGACCAAGCAATACTTGTTCTAAAGCATTTAAAGCCCATTGCTGCAAAAAGTGCAATATCTTCCTTGTAACGATGATAAAAATCAATTCCAATATGATTAGGATAATAATTACCTTCGATCACCCCATTTGTGATAACACGTGGTATACCATGAGCACCAGCTGTCATGACATCAGCCACGCTTAAACCTTTAGAGGTTTCAAGAACACCGCCTTCAAATTGGTGAGCAGCTAAAGCGCCACCCCAAAGAAAATTTTTCGGAAAAGTCATCATTAAACTCCTTTTAAATATCATTGTATCTAGTAGTAAACAAAACTAATGATTTACAGAATAATAAATATATGCAAGAAAATTATTTTTTTATCAAAAAATAATATTTAGCACAAGCCCCGCTAAAGAGCCTCCTACAAATGCAGCTATAACATTAACCCACGACTGATAGATTTTTCCACCTGATAATAATCCGTGAATATAAACACCAATACCAGTTGCTAGCCCCATGTCAATAAAAACATCTCCAGATTGTGTAATAAAAGAATGATCCATACCATGGTTAAGTAACCAAATTGGTCCGATAATAATAAATGCAGCTAGAAATCCTCCAAAGGCTTTCCACTTTAGAACTAATCTTCCCCAAATGGATAAAATCACAAAAGGTAAAGTAAAGCCTCCAAGCATTGTCAACAACATTTGACTAATTGTCATTTTTTCTTCTCCTTAACTCCTGTAAATAATGAACACTAAATCCTGCTAAAATTGCCCCAATTGTTACAAGAAACATTGTCATAAAACTTTTTGCAACGCCATTCCAGCCACAATCAATAGCATCGCGAATAAATACTGCTGTAGAAATACCAAGTCCCATATCAACTCCAATATCTCCACAATTGATCTTGACCATTCCCTTATAGTGAACGATATACCACAAAGGAAAAATAGCAATAATAGCTGCTATAAAACCTGCTAAATAACCAAAAGGGCTGGCAAAATACGACCAAATAGTAGGGACCAGAACACCTGCTAAAAAATATCCTAAAGTCGCTACCAAATATCGATGATACTTTTGAATAATTTTTTTAGTATTATATTTCAAGTAATTACACCCCCTTCTAACGTTTTTAGTTTAACATTTGCTATAATAAAATAGTGAGAATAATGACATTTTAGAACAGTGTTTTATTTTTTGAGTTTATTAACTATGATTTTTTAAAACAACGTTTCAACCTGTATCAATTTTTAAAAGGAGACTTATGTTTTTAATTGAAAAAATGGAAATATTTCCTTTCTCTACAAATGAACGCCACATTGTTAACTACCTCTTATCAGAAAAGCAGTCGATTGAGGGAATGAGTACTGCAGATATTGCTAAAGCAACATATTCTTCTAAATCAGCTTTAGTCAGAATCGCTAAAAAACTTGACTTTAGTGGATGGGTTGATTTTAAAAAAGCTTTTCTAACCGAGTTATATTACCTAGATAAACTTAACCAAAGTGTAGATGCTAATCTCCCTTTTTCTAAGCAAGATAACTTAATTACAATTGCCAATAGAATTGCTAAGTTAAAACAAGAAGCGATATTAGATACCGTTTCTCTTTTAGACAATGCTACACTAGAACAAGCAGTCAATTTACTAGAACAAGCAAAAAGTATACATATTTTCGCTGCTAGTAATAATCTTCTAAATGCACAAGAATTTCAACATAATATGAAACGCATTCAAAAGGATGTTCATGTTCATCAGTTACATGGCGAAATTCTTTTTGATGCTTATTTAGTACCAAAAGAATCTTGTGCTTTGGTTATTAGTTATTCTGGTGAAACACTTTCCTTACAACGTGTCATGAAACTTTTACGTCGTCATCATATCCCTATTATCTTGCTGACAAGTCTTGGGGAAAATAAATCAACTAATCTCACAAACTGTATCTTACGTCTAGCAACTCGTGAAAAACTTTATTCAAAAATCGGCACTTTTTCTACGGATGCTTCAATCACATATCTCTTAGATTTACTTTATTCAGGAGTATTTGCTCAAAATTATGAAAATCGATTAGCATTAAGAATTCACGCGTCACAACTTATCGAGTTTGAGCGAACATCAAGTTCTAAAATTCTAAATGAAGCAGAAGAAGAGTAACTTGTTTTCATCTTCGTCTCCCACTTGGTGCTTTCGCGACAAATACAGCAAACAACTCACCGAATTCAAAGAACTCCACGACTTCTCAGCATCTGCTGACGTCCCAGAGAATTAACAAAAATACCCTATATTGAAGTAATCATATAGGGTATTTGTGATAAAAAGAGTGGGTGACCCCACTCTATCATTTTACGCTTCAATTCCTTCTTCTTTTAACAATTGTTGATCATAACGACGAACAAATGGCCAATAAACTAGGAAGGCTGCAATCGCACAAAGAAGTGCTACAGGAATTGCTTTGACATCAGCTGTACCAAGAAAAGCACCTATACCAACTGGAGTTGGCCATGGAACTTGTGCAATAACAGCATTAATCAAATTAAATTTCATTGCAAAATAGTAAATACTCATTGAAACAATCGGTGCTGTCATAAATGGAATAGCCAAAGCAGGATTATAGATAATTGGTAATCCAAAAATTAAAGGTTCATTAATATTAAATACAGCAGGAACAACAGAAGCCTTACCAATAGCACTTAATTGAGTTGAACGTGCTCGGAAAGCGCACCAGATACAAAGACCTAGAGTTGCACCAGAACCACCTGCAATAACAAACATGTTAGAAAATTCACCTGCTACAATATAGTGTGTTCCATCTGCAGCATTACTTGCCATGTTAGCCAAAGCAATCGGACTAACGAATGCAAAAATAATATTTGCCCCATGAATACCCACAATCCAAAGCGCTTGTGTTAGTAAGTAAATAATGACTAAACCAATCCAAGTATTTGTTAAATTACCTACAAATGCGAACGGAATCGCAATAACTTGGAAAATATCAGTACCGAAGGCAACGAGAATACCATTAACAATGATAACAGTAAAGGCTACAACGAATCCAGGAATTAATGCTGTAAAGCCTCGTGAAACACCTTCTGGAACTGATTCTGGCATTTTAATAACCCAGTTATGTTTCACACACATACGATATAACAATACTGTCACAACTGCCATAATAATTGCTGTGAAAATACCAGTTGTACCAAAACGTGTAACCCCATTTGACATAGCCCAACCATCAGCTACAACTGTACCTTCCTTTAGGCTTGTTACCGCAGACATTGCTCCGCCTTCAAAAATAATTTGAGGTACCGTCATAATAAATGCAAACAAAGCGAGTAAAGCACCATTAGCGGAGTTAGATTTAAATCTTCTTCCTCTGCATAAATTTTTGTTAACTCATAAGCCATAGCAAGGACAAAGTACAATGAAAGTGATCCCATAGTTGCATAATAAGCAATCATATAAAGATCCGTAAATTTATCAAAAGATGCCGAAAAAATATTAGCTACAATAGGCCAGAATGAGAATGCTTGTGGCAAAATAGAAAATACCAAAAACATTGATCCAACAATCGTAAATGGTACTGCTGCCATACCAGCTGCTGTAATAGCACGTACAACCTTAAATTGAGCAATGACACTCATTGGCCCCATTAAATACTTATCTAGCAAGCCAAAGAATCCTTTTTGTTCTTCCATATTAAACTCCTTCTAAAATAACAAGCCATTATAAGACTTTTCCAAAAGCTTGTTGAAAGCGATAATAAAATTTATCTGTATTATTTTTCACTTGTTCAATCCGTTTGAGATTTAAACGGCTAATAAACAATCCTAATAACTGTAAGGTAATAACAAGTAGCTTAACGCTCATATGATCGCTAAATATTGGAAATGCATTTCCAAATTGGTGTGGTAAGATTACTAACATAATAGCAATAACATTTACAGCTATTTGTCCTAGAAAAGCAAGTTTGGTCACTTTTAAAACTGCTTTCATTTTACCATATAAGGTAAATTGTTCTGCTATTGCTCCTATAAGCAAACATAACTCTATAATTGGCAGGATTATAATGAAATTGAAACGATACGATAAAATCATTATCCAATAAATATTAGCAAAGAATAGTAAGGCAAGTGAATACCTAAAAATCATGTATCGAGAAAACAAATTATTTTTCAAAGTCATTTCTTGCTTTAAATCTCTATTTTTCGTATCTCTTACCATACTTATCCCCTCTCAACTAATTAACTTTTTTATATAACTCTAGCATTTCGAGTGCAACTTCTCGAAGTGTCATTGTTGTCATCAAATGATCTTGAGCATGAACCATAATGATTTCAACCTTAACTTCTTTACCACCTGCGTACTCTTGTAGTAAATTGGTTTGTGCCTGATGAGCTTTCAAAAATTCTTCATTCGATTCCTGTAACTTCTGTTCTGCTAGTTCATAATTTCCTTCACGCATAGCGTCAAAAGCTTCATGAACAATCGTTCGTGCATTACCGGAATTTAAAATAATTTCAAATGCTGCAACTTGTAACTCTTCTGGATTCATATAATCCTTACCTTTCTTTTATTTTAAAAAATAGCGTTCTAAATTCTTCAAATGATTGACAGGCTAACATTTGTTTTTGAAGTTCTGGTTCATCTACCAAATCAACGATTGCAGAAGTCAGCTCTGGCAATCCATCATTTTCATGAATAGACATAGACATTAAAAAGACAATCTTGACTGATGGGTATTCCTCATCCCAGAATAAATCATCTTTGATAAGCGCAACTGCAAAATGATGCTTACAGCCAACAGCTTTCACCGGATGTGGGACTGCAATGCGGTCACCAAAGATAATGGAACTCATTTCTTCACGTCGCTTTATCATATCAAGCAAACGTTTTTCAAACTGTTCATTTTCATTCTTAGAAATGCTCTTAACTAGTTTCTTTAATAACTCATTTTTGGAAATATTGGACAGAATAAAGAAAGAATCTTCTGAAAAATAACCATCAAATACTTCTCTCACACTAAATTCAGATGTTTTGTCTTCCATTTTTCGTAACGACGTTGATGTCTCTAAATGTGAAATACCGTGCTTAATATCTTGCAATTCTTCATCTGTCAAAAAGACTGATACGGTAAAGACTGGAATATTGAAAATCAAATTTGACAAATCAATGGATGAGATGATAAAATCAATGCCTTTCAACTTTTCATCATTAATCTCATAGTAACCTATGACATCTGCAATTAAAATCAGATTTCCCAACTCATTTTCAATCCTACTTTTCAACATCTGTGCGCTACCGTATCCTGTTGCACAAATGACAAGTACATTGTATTTTCGCTGCTCTTTGTAGCGTTCTTTAGCAGCCATAAAATGTAGAGCAATATATGCAATTTCATTTGGCGTCAAAGAAAAAGATTGAAAAGTTGGCATGATGGTAACGAGTTGTTCAGCCAATTGAAACATATCTGGGCAGTTTTTCTGAATTTCCACTGTTAAAGGATTTTCTAATACTACCTTACCTTCTAAGCGAATTAACATAGTTGATAGGTGCGCTAATAATCCCTCAATTAGCTGAAAATCATTTTTAACCTCTGAATCTATTTTCCCAATGCCATCAATAAGCTCTTGACGCATAGACTCTTGCATCTTTTCAGAAATACAACGTGCATTTCCGTGACTTTTTGATATCAAATGCAAGGTGATGTAATCTACTTCTTCTACTGGAAAATCAATTTTAGTTGATACAGACACGCGTTTTAAAATACTGTCCGCAATCTGACGCTCCGGTAGCTCACGTAAATTTAACTCGTCTTCCTCTAAGCTACTGATTTTAAAACCTTCAGTAATACGACAAATAGCTAAAGCGATATGAATAACTAGATTTTGAATAACAAAATCAGATAACTTAAGTCCACCCTCTCGACATTCATCAAGTACAATAATAGTCAATTCTTCAAAAGAAATTCGTTGATTAAGCAATTCATTATCAACATAAGAATGCATCATATCCATAAAACCAGACGAAATAAAATAATCCATAATGAACCGTCTTTTATCGCGTTCTAACCCTGTTACATAGACACCCTTATTTGCCTTGCTTTCAATCTTTAAATGATATGGTTTAAATTTTTGTCTTATTTTTTTAAAATCACTAGATAACGTTGATCGACTAACATACAACTCATCAACTAAATCATCAAAATAAATTTCATTTTGTTCAAATAGAAGTTTGTTTAGTAGATAATTGTAACGATCATTGATATCCGTAATACTATGATAATCAAAATGGTTATCATTGATACGATTTTCTTCCAAAAATCAGCAGAAGCATCATCATCCGAAATACCTAGCTTATAGCCATAACCTTGTTTGGAAATCAAATCGATACCCGAATAATCATCTAATTTTTCAACAAGTGTTTTATAGTAAGTTCTAATTGTTCTGTCCGAACATTTCAAGTGTGTTGCTAATTCTTTGCTCGTCACAAATGTATCCTTATCTTTCATTAGAAATTGGATAATTTGCTTTTCTTTTTTATTTAACACAGAAAAAGGTACCTCCAAACAACGATAGAACTATTATAACACATCTGAATTAGATATTTTCTTTCACCAAAGTAGCCATTTTCTCAATCCCCATTGGAATTGGAATATAAGCTTGTGGTGGGATTTGCACAATCGGTTTGTTTGTTTTCGCTGCCGCGTCAGCTAATTGTTTGAAATTCATTCTAGTTTGTGGGCTAACAAGGTATAAATCATACTTATCAGCTTCGATGCGTTTTTGCCCTTCTGGAACACCAACTGCATCCATTTCAATGTCTTCACCTTGTTCTTGAAGGAATGTCATTGTCTTTTTGGCAATCATTGATGATGACATCCCACCGGCACAGATAATTAAAGCTTTTTTACTCATAATGTAAATCTCCTTTGTTTTTATTTACACATTTATTTTATAAAAACGCTTACAAAAAGTAAATGTGCTCTTTTTCCTCTTTAATAAGGAAAAAAATCCAATAGATACGGAAAAATAAACTTTATAGAATAAATTTTCCGTAATGAATTTGACACAAAATAAAAAACAGACGATTTTTTCATCTGTTTTTTCTTAAATCATCCCTAAAGCTCCTGATAATTGTGCTGGTTGAATATGAATCTCGGTTGAATCCAAATGGTATTCTTTCATCAAAAGCGTCTTGAGCTCTGTATCATTAAGCCTAGATTGCACCGAACAGCTATATTCAGATTTGCCAACAACTCTAACATTATTTTTTAGCTTGGTATTTTGGCTTAAATCTGGCAGCTTGCCACCATTTGTCATTGTAATCACATAATTATACCCAAATGTTTTGGTTCCCCAAATCTTAGCGCGGAAAGCTTGGACAACTGCCGTAATCAATAAAACGGCAATAATAACACTAATAATGCCTACCATATCTCCACCTCCTGTTTCCCTTATATGGTATTTTTTTATTTTACGCAATTAGTATATTCTTTTTTTGGAAGCCCTATCAAACCTTTACTATCAACGGATTTCACGACAATTAAATAGGATAATTCATTTCAAATTTTCAATCAAAAAATCCTCTAAAATGCAGATGTAACAGCACTTCAGAGAATTTTTAAAAAAATTATTTATAAATCAGTTTGCAAATCAGAATCGTTCCTGCTAGTGTTGCTGACATACTATTGGCAGCAATTAAAGCAATATCAGAAATTGAAATACCATGCGCTAGCCAAAGTAACATTCCCGTCACAGACATGCTGTACATACCCAAAGAAATTGATTCTGTATCTTTCGTTTTTAATACCTTTATCACTTGAGGAATAAACCCCAGTGTGGTTAATGAAGCAGCAATTATTCCAATCATACTTTATCCTTTTCTCTAACAAAAAACCTCCATAAGGCAGGAGATTGCAGCCTCATAAAGGTTCTAAACCGATTAAATATCTTCACCATTTGAAGCAATGACTTTTTGATACCAGTTAAATGATAGCTTCGGTGAGCGTTTATAAGTACCATTACCGTCATCATCTTTATCAACGTAGATAAAGCCATAACGCTTGCGCATTTCACCCGTACCAGCTGAAACAAGGTCAATGCAACCCCAAGGTGTGTAGCCAATCAAGTCAACACCGTCCTCATCAACAGCTTTAATCATTTCTTTGATATGAGCACCAAGATAAGCAATGCGATAATCATCGTGCACCATACCATCAGCCTCAACTTGGTCAATCGCACCAAAACCATTTTCAACAATAAAGAGCGGTAAATGATACATATCCGTAAACCAGTTCAAACTGTAACGTAGCCCTTCTGGATCAATTTGCCAATCCCATTCTGATGCTTTTACATATGGATTTCGAACCAAATCTTCTGTTTCTAAATAATCAAAGTGTGGATTGTTATCACGGTGTGCATCAATCGCAAATGACATATAATATGAAAAACCGATATAATCAACCGTGCCATCCGTCAAATCAGCCAAATCTTCTTCTGTCACATCAACCTTGATTTCTTTACGTCGCCAATATTTCAAAATATGATTTGGATAATAGCCATGCACATGAACATCAGCGAAATAATAACGTTTTTCCATTGCTTTTTGAGCCATTAAAATGTCTTTTGGATTGCAAGTTGCTGGATAAATAGGACACATAGCAATCATACAACCAATTTGGAAATCAGGATTGATTTCATGACCGATTTTAACCGCACGCGCTGACGCTACCAATTCATAATGCGCAGCTTGATACATAATCGCTTCGCGGTCATCACCCTCTTTATAAACAATCCCAGAATTCGTAAACGGTGCAAAATCTTCTTGGTAATTGGCTTGGTTATTAATCTCATTAAACGTCATCCAATATTTAACTTTGTCTTTGTAACGACGGAAACACGTTTCGGCAAAACGAACAAAGAAATCAATCACTTTACGATTGGTGAAACCACCGTATTCTTTCACCAAATGGAAAGGCAACTCAAAGTGTGATAAGGTCACAACTGGCTCAATGCCATATTTCAAACATTCATCAAACAAATCATCATAGAATTGCAAACCTGCCTCATTCGGCTCTAACTCATCACCATTTGGAAAAATTCGTGTCCATGCAATCGACGTACGGAAACATTTAAAGCCCATTTCAGCAAACAGGGCAATATCTTCCTTGTAATGATGATAAAAATCAATCGCTTCATGGTTTGGATAATATTTTCCTTCGATAACACCATCAGTAATCTCACGTGCAACACCGTGGCGCCCAGCGGTCATCACATCAGCAACGCTTAGACCTTTACCGCCTTCTTGCCAACCGCCTTCAAGTTGATGAGCGGCAACTGCGCCACCCCATAAAAAGTTTTCTGGTAATTTAGACATAACATAACCTCCTCGATTAATACAAGAATATTATAGCAAGCGGTTACAAAAACGAGAATAGAAAAAATTTCCTAAACTATTAGGAAATTTTTAACATCTTTATTTATGTTTGAGCATCAAGACAAGCTCCCATACCAATAAAAGAGCAGCAAGACCAAAAAGACATTTGGAAATTTCTTGCATTGCGACATTAAAACTAAGCAAAGCTGCGGTTAACATAACTGCCAGAAATAAAATGCTCACAACAAAGCGATTGGCTATTTGACTGACGGTCTTAATACGATTTTTATAATCATAAATATCATGATTGATTAAAATCCGACCATTGAGCATCTGTTCAAGTAACTGATTAAGCCGACGCGGAATATTTTTCCCATTTTTCAATTGATAAAAGAGCTCAATCAATAATGTTTCCTTGTTCAGGGCCTGTTTTAACATATCAGGTCCCATATTTCTAGAAAATAATTTTTAGCAAGCGTCATCAAGTCAACTTCTGGCGCTAATTCGCGGAAAATCCCTTCAATTTGTAGCGCAGCTTTTTCTAGAATCGTAATCTGTGGCGAAGCCTTCAAGCCATTTTTGACGAAAACGTCCAGCAAATCTTCCAATAAATCTGTGATAGACAAGACTCCCAAATCCAAACTAGAATATTTTGCCAGCATTCGTTCAACGTCTTGGCTAAGCGCTGTTTTATTTATTGAAGTATCAAAACTTGTAACAGACAAAATGCCCTGCATCATCCCTTCGACATCTTGTGCCGTAAAGCTGTAAAGAATATCATTTAACGCCACGCGCATGCCATTTTCTAAATTCTCTATAATTCCAAAATCAATAAAATAAATTTTTCCTTCAGAAATCAAAAGATTTCCTGGATGCGGATCACCGTGAAAATAGCCATCTTTAAAAACTTGCTTAATAAAGCTAAGCATCAGTTTCTTGCCAATGTCTTCCAAATCATAGCCAGCTTTAATCAATTCTTCATAATGATTGATAGGAATTCCTGAAATATACTCCTCAACAACCATACGTGGTGTGGTATATTCGTCAAAAACTTCTGGAATAGCGATGCATTTTATTGATTGATTTAACTCAGCAAAAGTAATCATTGCTTGCGCTTCGTTACGAAAATCGATTTCTTTCGTCAAGCTGTCCTTGAGCTGCTGCAAAACCTCTGATAAATTAACCATGGGCAACATTGCCTTAGGAATGCGCCGCGACAAGCCAATCAACAATTCTAAATCTTCTTCGATAATTTCTGGTAAATGCGGTCGCTGAATCTTGATAACAACTTCTTTGCCATTAAGCAAAGTAGCTCGATGTGTCTGAGCAACCGAGCCACTTGCCAAAGGCTCTGAAGAAATGTCCGCAAAAACTTCCGAAATAGGTACTGACAACTCTGCGGCAATTGCCTCCATGACAACATCTTGAGGTAATGGAAGAACATCACTTTGCAGCTTGCTTAATTCTCTAATATAAGCCTCAGGAAATAAATCACTTCTCGTTGAAAGAATTTGTCCAATTTTGACAAAGCTAGGACCTAATTTTTCAAAAGCTAAACGTAATTTACGTGGTGTTGACTTATTCTTCTATAGGTTTTCTTTTTCTTTTAGCGTTATTAAACCAACTGAGCTAAAAACTCTAATGATTTCCCTTAAGCGCTTATGTGACATAAAACATCCTACTCTTTATCGTCTGATACTGATTGCTTCAAAAGAGCATCCAATTTATCTTCCAGACGGGAAACATCTGCCTTTGTAGCATATTGAACAGATTTTGTTTTGACATCCAGTTGGTCAAATAACTCTTTTGCTTCACTTTCACCTTTTCGTTTTAGTTCAGACTGTAGTTCTTTTCCTTCTTCAACAGTTAAACGACCTTTTTCAACCAACTCTTTAACAAAGGTATCAGCCTTTTCTAAAGTCATTGAAGTCAAACCAATACCAGCTAACAAAACTTTTTTCAATTCATCCATAATTATTCCTCCTTGAACAATTATTATTTATAACTATTTACTATCTCATTCTACTACTTTTCACTCAAAATAGCTAAAAGAAATTAAGCATTTCATGTAATTTTCTGATAACATAGTAATATTTTTCTCAAAAAATAAAACTCCGCTTAAACCAAAGGAGATTACGATGTCTTGCGGAGTTTGTAAGGGTATAAGAGGTCGTGTTTATCAACACACTAAACCATGCCTAGCCCTGCTATCAATCGCTGAAAGTTGAGAGGCCTTAGCTATGATTCCATTAAATTATAATGCTTTATTTAATATACTGCTAACATTATCCTTTCAAATTATGATACTTTACAACGATGTTAAAAAGAAAGTTTTCGGAAAATTTTAAAGTATCCGTTTCCATTTTTGAACTATTTTTGATATAATGACATTATATAATGATACTATAATATTATTGGGATGATTGATATATGAAAAACAATACTGATTTACTAGAAATAAAAATAGATGAAAACAAACATCTCTTGCCATATGACTACTATAGTACTGTCGTTGAGCATGGACGCCTGATGTCCTTTTTCATTGGCATCCAGAAATAGAAATCAATTATATTTATGAAGGTTCTGCTCGTTTTCATATTGATTATGATTATTTCAATAGTCAAGCAGGTGATATTATCCTCATTCGACCTAATGGAATGCACTCAATTCACCCACTTGCAAACCAAAAACATGTTACCGATACTTTTCGATTTCATCTAGATATGATTGGACATTCTACTATTGACCAAGTTAGTCTGAGATATTTGCAGCCCTTACAAACCAGTCTCTATAAATTTGTTCCACGAATTCAGCCAGATATGGAAGGGTATGAAGATATAAAAGAATGTCTCTTTACTATTTTTGAACTCTCTAAAAATGAGGGACGCCATTTTGAACTACTCCTAAAATCAAAATTAAACGAATTTTTATATCTTCTTTTTTATCATCGTTATGTTTTACGTAAGAATACTGATGATACTTATCGTAAAAATGAGCAGATTCGTGAATTGATTGATTATATTAACAATAACTATCAAAAAATCTCTCAATTGACTTTCTATCACAATTTATGGGCTACAGCAAAACACATTTTATGGCAGTTTTTAAGCAACACGCTGGTACATCTTGTACAGAATTCATCATCCAGGTTCGCCTGAATAAAGCCTGTGATTTGTTAATGAATACTTCTGACCCAATTTTAGAAATTGCTACTGCTGTTGGATTCAATAACTTATCTAATTTCAATCGACAATTCAAGCGCTATTACGAACTGACACCCAGCCAATACCGTAAACAATTAAAAAAAGCGCATTATATTGGACCTCATCTATAAAAAGAGTCTGTTCTGTCAATCCTCAGATAAAATGGACAGTTAAAAAAGTTAGTTTTTTAGAAGGTACGCTTACCTAAATTCTAAGGGAGTCATACCTTTTAATTTTTCTTGTCCAAGTTAGAACCTGGTTGTCTGATTTTAACCCATATTTTTTGACAATAGAAGGCATCCCTCCGCTCTTTGCGCTTAGGTAGTCCACTACCTGTAATTTGAACTCGGGTGAATATTTGGTGAACTTGCTTCCTTTTTTGGCCATGAGAAAAGAACCTCCTTATAAGAACAGTATATAACTTTTTTATACTGTCCATTATAAGTGGTTCTTTTTCATTCCAGACTCTTTTTATAACCTATTTCACAGTAACAACAACACGCTGATAAGCTTTAAGTGTATGCGAACCATCATCTTGAACTTCTAGGATGATATGGAAAGTGTCACCAGATTTTGTATCCTTTGGAATAGTAAAACTTACTGTTGTAGTGAAAAGTTGAACTTGTCAGTATAATACCTGCAAGGTCCATTTCATTAGAATAATAAAGATAACGAATCATAGAATTCATATCATCGACCTCACCATCAGTAGTGATAACTGTTCTATATTTTTCTAAACTAGTCTGATTATTTGTAACATTTTTCTTTGCGCTTGATGTTGTAGAGGGACTTGTCGAACAAGCTGTCAGACCTAAGCTAAATAAGCCTACTATTCCAAAGACAAGCATTTTCTTCCAATTCATGGCTTACTACTCCTTCACAGCATATTTATTATCAATTATTGAACTAAACCAACGTCCATTAAGGACTGTTGTATTCAATTCCTCTTTTGTTTCTTCTGTCAAGCTTGTATCAGATTCCATTTTAGATAAAATTTCTTCTGCCGTTGCTGTATTAGTCTTTGATTCAATAATTGCTTTATCCTGCGTGGCATCAATCGATAGAATCTGATTAGTACTAGTCCAAGGCTGCCATTTAGCTAAATCATTACCATTTGGATCATCAGAGTTCAGAAAATTTTTCAAATAAGCTTTGAAATCTTTCGACATGGCTGCTGCACCATCAGTTTCAAAAGCATCTCCAATAAGACTGGCATAATTCGATGGAGTCTGTAACATTGGCTCAAAAATACCATGGAAAGCGCCAAATGTTTTTGCTAAATCTGGTGTTACATTGCTATTATCACCATAAGAAATTTCAGCGATATAAATAGCTGAGTCATAATTATCTGACATCGTCTTAGCACTTTCGACACCATTTGCTAGGCTATAAAGTTGTCCTCCATATTTTTTACTGTAGGTAAACTCAGCAAGTTTTTCTTTATCTGTAAATAGTTGACCACTTGTAAAATCTTTAGAAAAGCGCTCATCTGAAGCTGCAAAGAGTGAAAATTCATCTGTTCCAGTGACAAGCATTAAAGGGACATCATTATAACTTTTGGTTTTAAAGCCAGATTTAGGGATAACAGTACCGTCAATATAGAGATGTGGAAAAGCTTCATACGAATAGCAGCGTTCCCCATCAGTCCAGCTAAACGTTCTGCTGAAATACCTCTAAGATAATTTTCTACATCATTATTGGCTGTTAAAAGCCAAGTGTTAGCTTCTTCTTCAGTTGCTTTAATACCATCTTCAACCACAAGCGGTGAAATAGCAGCAGCAAAAATTTCCTGGCTCTCCGTTTCCTCAGACAGAGTCATCCCTCCACTAAAAGAAATAGCCTTATCATATTTTCCAGCAAAAAGTGGTGAAATTAAAGTTGCCATAACATCACGCCCCCCTGCAGAAAAACCAGCTAAAGTAATATTATCCTTATCACCACCAAAGGTTTCAATATTTTCTTTTACCCAATCTAAAGCAGCCGCAATATCAAGTAAACTGTAATTACCAGAATTTTCTTCATCATTTCCAGTTTTCAAAGCTGCTAACGGGTTAAATCCCAAAACACCTAAACGATAATTAACCGATACATAAATAGCATTAATATCATTGACAAGAGTATTTCCCCTAATTTCCTGTGCATTACCTGTTTGATTATTTCCTCCATGAATATAGACAATGACAGGAAGATTATCTTCATCTGAATCAGGTCTAACCACATCAAGATTAAGAGCACTTTCACTACCAACAATTTTACCGTTAGATACTTGAATATCCTGCTCACCAGGTTTTGTCGCATCAAAAGTATCCGACCACGCTTCAACTTCCTCTGGCGCTTGCCATCGATTTGCTGTAGCATAAGGGATTCCTAACCATTCCAGAACATCATTGTCTTTATCTTGGTGGCCCTTGATATCGCCACCTGAAATAGTTTGCTTAACAGAAGCATTAAAGCCTGAATTACTCAAATTACTGTTGGTTACATTGCTACATGCTCCCAAAGACAGACTAGTTATTCCAATAATTACTATTTTCTTCCATTTCATATTCAAATCTCCTTTATCCGTTGAATACACGTTCAATAAAACTCTATTTTCTACCAATAGTTGTTATATACAATTATCATTTTAGAATTAATTGATAATTCCAACTAATATTCTTATTCTATCAATATGAAATTAATCATACTCAATCACCTTTCCTAATAAAATCAAAAGAAAAACCTAGCAATATCAAAAAAAGCGATGCTCAAGCCCACCTATTTTGATAATCACTAGGTTTTGCCTAATTTAATAGTAACAACCCCACCACGACATTATCATACCATCTAATAAAACACAATGCAAGCGCTTACTAACATGACATATAATAATATCATTTTTTAATAGTTTAATACAATAACAAGATTTATTTCTTTTCAATCAAGTAAAGTATCACTTAACTGTGCATATCCTTTAACAGCGAATGGACACCAATAGAAATTATTAAAAATTAACTTTAGTATCATTAGGTTTAATTTCTCTACCCTCTACTTCCTAAATACTATTCTCTATCATATATACAGTGTCCCTCAGCATACAAAAAATCACCTAGCTTTCGCTAGGCGATTCTAACTTTTATTTCATTATTGTAAGAAGATAATCTCCTGTATTAACATGTGATTCTTGTGTCGTTAAAACGTCATCAAAATCAGCTGAGTTTGTAACAATGATCGGAGAAATAACAGGTAAGTTTGCTTCGCGAATAGTATCTAAATCAAATTCCAATAACTTTTGTCCTGCTTCAACTTTATCACCAACTTGAACTAAGGTATTAAACCCTTTACCTTCTAGAGATACCGTATCCATACCAACGTGAATCAAGAGTTCGGCACCATTTTCAGTTCGCATACCAATAGCGTGACCAGTTGGGAAGACAAGTGTCACTTCAGCATTTGCTGGTGCAAGAACAGTACCATCTGTTGGATCAATAGCAATACCTTTACCCATAGCTCCTGAAGCAAAAACTTCATCAGGAACATTTTCAAGTTTAACGACATTTCCCATCATTGGCTAGCAATAATTTCTTGTTTTAATTCTTTTAAATTAGCAACAGGTTCTGCTACTTTTTTATCAGTTGTGGCAGATTCATCTTTCGGACCACCATATAGGTAAGGAACCGGAGCAATCATTTGAATAATGAATGAAGCAACAATTGCAATAACTGTCAAAGCAATTAGCCACCACATTCCTGTCATATCACCAGTAGAGGGATCCACATTTGCAGGATATTGGAAAATTCCCATAGCTCCTACAGCATATTGTTTAATATTAAGCATCATAGTTGCTGAACCAATAAATCCTGAAACTAAACAAGAAATATAGAAAGGAATACGCATTGGAAGAGTTACACCGTAAATTGCTGGTTCTGTAACCCCAAAAATTGAAGAAATGAATGCTGGCATAGCAATAGTGCGGACTTTTTCTTCTTTTGTTTTCAACATGATAGCTGCTAATACACCTGTTTGTGTAAAGTTTGGAAGAGCTGCTGCTACTAGAAGAGCAGAAACACCATTAGTTGCAACATCTAAAATAGCAAGAGGTACTAGTGCCCAGTGAAGACCAAACATAACCAATACTTGCCATGCTGCTCCTAAAATAAAACCATATACAATTGGACTAAAATCAAGAATGGCTTGGAAAGCTGCTGATAACCAATCGCTTAAAACATTGGCAGCCGGTCCTACTATCAAGAATGTCAAAGGTACAGTAACGAGAATTGTTACAAATGGTACCACAAATAGTTTTACCACATCTGGTGTAACTTTACGAGCTGTTTTTTCAACAAGTGATCCAACCCAAATTGCTAAAATCGCTGGCATAACAGTTGAGAGATATGATCCTGATGATGGAAGCTCAAACGGGATACCAAAAACTTTATTAAGACCAGCCTCTGCTAAACCTGATACTGAAGTAGCAATGTCAGGATAAACTAAAGCTGCAGCAATCGCAATGGCTGTAAATTCATTCATTTTGAACTTACGAGCTGCTGTGATAGCGATTAAAATTGGTAAAAATTGGAAGAAACCATCGCCAGCGGCATTTAAAATAACATACCAAGGACTATTATCGACACCCATTCCAGAAGCTGCCATAATAGCAACAATCCCTTTGATAATACCAGCAGCTGCCAAAGCTCCTAAGAATGGTTGGAAAATACCTGATATTAAGTCAATAAAGCGATCAAAGAGATTGCCTGTTGCACCAGCATCCCCTTCATCTACATCAAGAGAACCAACACCAGGAACTCCAGTTTCAAGGACAGCTGCATACACGTCTGGTACATGGTTTCCGATGACAACTTGATACTGTCCTCCTGCTTTTACAACAGTAACAACACCATCACGTTGTTTAAGATAGTCATCGTCTGCCTTAGATTCATCTTTTAAAACGAATCGCAAACGCGTAACACAATGACGAACATTAACGACATTATCTTTACCACCAACATGAGCAACAATATCTTTTGCTAACTCTGTATAGTCTTTCTTAGCCATATACGGCTCCTTTCTCTTTTTTGGCTTTAAATAACAGAAAAAAACCCAAACAAATACTAAACAATTTCTTGCGCCCTTGCGGTAACGCTAAAACTATCTTGTATTCATTCAGGTTTTGCCTGCCAACCAGTAACAATCCTTTTAACAATTCATAGTATAGCATGCGCTCCATAATTTGCAAGCGCTTTTTTAAACTTTTTTTATAACAAAACAACGTTTTCACAATTCATGAAAACAAGTTCTTTGATTTTTGTTGTTATAAAGCTAATTTACAACATTTTTCACTATGTTTCATTTTAAAATTTTCGCAAAAAAATCTCTCCTCAAATCACTTTGAAGAGAAATCTAATGATTTTTATTAATTATGACTGGTTTCCAAGCGTTGAATGTGAATGGTGATATAAACTTGTTCATCACGACTCATTGGAAAATCATAACTACTTTCGATATAATTTTTAATTTTTCAGAACATGAAAAGGCAACAGGATAGTTTAATTTGACTTGTTCGTATAAAAAACTATCATTTTTTCCTTGAATAACGCCATTAACAACACGTTGAGCAAAATACTGAATATGGGTAATAAAACGATTATAACTTACCGAATCTTCATCGACAACCTTACCATAAAAAAGACGGACGATTCCTAAAATATCTGTGACAATCTTTGAAATTTGACAATTCTGCTCTACCATTCCCGAATCTTTTTGTGCGTTGATAAAGTGCAAAGCAATTGAGGAAATTTCATCATCAGGCAGAATAACACCTAACTTTTCACAAATAATTTTTAAAGCATCTCTACCCAATTGATACTCTTTTGGGAAAAATTTACGAATTTCCCATGATAATGGATTTTGAATAGTAATATTTTCACGAGTACGTTGAAGTGTATAATGCAAATGATCTGCTAATGAAATATAAAAAGCAGTATCAAAAGTCGTTTTAAGAACTTCTTGTCCATGCTTAATAATATCAAAAACAACCTCGGTTTCTGCTGGTGATAAATCAAGATAGACACGCGTCAACTCATTAGCTATATCATTATCCTGCATAACAAAAGTTTTTTCAACTAAAGTAGAATCAATTTCGTCACCTGACTTTTTTTGAAAACCAAGTCCTCTTCCCATAACAATGATTTCCTCTTCGTTATCTCCTTTAGCCAAAACGACATTGTTATTATAGACTTTATCAATTTTCATCTTTTATTACTCCTCAAAAAATTTCGGAAAGAAAAGGCAAAACTAACGTACACAAAAAGGACTGCACTTTAACACAATCTTCATATGTACACTAGGTTTTGCCTGCTTAACCAGTAACAACCCTCTCACCTCATCTCATTGTACCAAAACTTTTAGCAAAATGAAAGGGAATTCATAAATTCTTTTATCACTTGAATCACATTAACAATTCCCTGATTTTCCCAATCTCCGGTTCATTAACAACCAAAAAAATAGTATCACCTGCATTTAGACGCGTACTACCTGATACAACTTCTGATTTTTGAGCGTGGATTTGAGTTGTAATGAGAACATTTTTAGGAAGAGTCAAGTCTCTAACGTATCTTCCAGCAATTTTATCGGAAACCGTTAGTTCAATCAACGTTGGTTCGATGACTTCTCTGTCTTGTGGAACAGAAAGTTTGGCAAGTAAGACTTCATAAATTGGTTCACCTTTTAACAAATCCATTGCAATATATGCAACCAAAGTCACCACGGCAATCGTCATCAATTGACGGAAATCACCAACCATTTCAGTTACTAAAAACATTGCGGTCAGTGGCGCTTTTGAAATAGCCCCAAAATAGCCCGCCATTCCCAAAACGACAAATAAAGACAAGTAATGACTAGAATACAAACCAAAGCCTAAAAGTGCTCCCAAAGTCAAAATAGGAAGAAAAATCCCACCAGGAAGTCCACTTGAGTAACTCAACATACTCCACACAAAGCGAATGATAAAGTATATGAAAACAATCATAAGAGTCAGGTGACTTGTCGATAATGAAGTAATCAAGCCATTTCCACCACCTAGCAATTGCGGATAAAAATAGCCGATTGGCAAAATTAAGATAGCTGCAAAAATACCGTAAAAATAGTTGGAAATATGAAACACTTTTCCTAGAAAGTCGTAAATGATAGTTGCCTTCAAAGTTGTTTTTTCATAAATATATCCCATAACACCTAAAAAAGCACCCAGTAACAGCAAAATCCAATAGTGCTTCAATGGCAATACCGCCAAATCTCCTGGCATATCAAGAACTGGCGTTAAACCAAAAATATTAAGCGAAATAAAATTAGCAACTAAACTGGCGACTAAAGCGGTAATCCAAACCAAACGTGAAAATTGATGATAGATTTCTTCAATAACAAAAAGCAAACCTGCAATCGGGGCGTTGAAGCTGCCGATAAGCCTGCTGCCGCACCACTCGCAATCAAAACACGTTTCTCCATGCGTTCTGCTTTTAAAGATTGGGCAACACCTTTTCCTGCCATGGCACCCAACTGAATACTTGGTCCTTCACGCCCAAGCATAAATCCCATTGAAATCGCCAAGACACCACCAACAAATTTCTTCCAGAGAACAGACCACCAATCTGGATGAAGCAATCCTTTCAATTCCCCTTCGACATGAGGAATCCCAGAACCTTTGATGTCAGAATCGGATTTAATCAAAAAGCCAATGGCAACAACAATGAACAAAGTCATTCCCAAAATGAGAATTAAAAGACTTGGCTGTTCGTGTGATAATTCATAATAATTGACAACTTTGGCAGAAATGAAACCAATCAAAAGGCGAAAAAGACTAACCACGATACCTGACACGCAGCCAACCACAATCCCTCGCCAAACAAAACTGAGAATAGAGGAAAGCGAAAATTCATATTCTCGATAATAACTATCCATATAAAACTCCTTAATTTCTTGGATGCAACAAACTTTTTACGATGTTTGCGATTTTCCTGAAATATTAGTCCCTATTATTTTATCAAAACTCAGATGACTTTTCGAGGTAAAATCAAAAGAAGATGAGCACTTCGTCTCAACTTCCTAAAATTATTTATTTGCGATACATTTTAAATTGTAGATAGAGATCATTATAAATTCCTAGCCATTTTTGTCCGAGATTATCATAAACTTCAAGGTTTTCAATGGTATCTTCGGAAGGGTAAAAGGCTTGGTCATTTTTAACGTCATCTGGTAATAATTCTTTGGCAGCATCATTTGGTGTCGAATAACCAATGTATTCCGCATTTTGCGCAGCATTTTCAGGCCTCAACATGAAATTGATAAAAGCGTAAGCTTCATCGACATGTTTGGCTGTTTTTGGAATAACCAAATTATCAAACCAAAGATTTGACCCCTCACTAGGCACGACATAATGCAGGTGTTCGTTAGAATCAAGCATTTCACTAGCTTCACCAGAGAAAGTCACTCCAATGGCAGCATCACCATTAATCATGTACCCTTTCATTTCATCGCCGACAATAGCTTTGATATTTGGAGTTAAATCGTCTAATTTCTGAGAAGCCGCATTTAATTCTGACAATGACTTGGTATTGAGACTATACCTAACGTTCCAAGCCCAATTCCCATAACTTCACGCGCTCCGTCCACAAGCATGATGTCGTTGGCGTATTCCGAATTCCAGAGGTCTGACCAATGCTCTGGCGCATTTTCTACCATGGTGTCATTATACACAATACCCAATGTTCCCCAGAAATATGGGATAGAATAATCGTTGTTTTCATCAAAGCTTAACCCAAGAAATTCGTCACCGATATTTTCCAAGCCTGTGATTTTTGACTTATCTAACTTGATAAGAAGATTTTCTTTTCTCATCTTATCAATCATATAATCTGACGGCACAGCGATATCATAAGTCGTTCCACCTTGTTTTATCTTGGTGTACATCGATTCGTTGGAATCAAACGTTTCATACTGAACTTCAATTCCTGTCTCATCCGTAAATTTTGTAATCAAATCAGGGGCAATATAATCTCCCCAATTGTAAATAACCAGTTTGTTCGATTGACTTGTGGAACTCATCGTCTTTTGCATGTAAACAGAAACACCAAACAAAACAAGTATGACCGCAATCACGCCCAATACAAAAGAATATAATCTACGCATCACGATCCCCCTTATCTTGTGAAATAAAGTAATAACCGATTACCAGTAAAATACTAAAAATAAAAACAATCGTTGAAAGAGCGTTGATTTCTAGAGAAATGCCGCGACGTGCTCGTGAATAAATTTCGACAGATAGGGTTGAAAAACCATTACCTGTTACAAAAAAGGTTACTGCAAAATCATCCAATGAATAAGTAAATGCCATGAAGAAACCTGAAATAATTCCTGGCGTCAAATATGGCAACATGACTTCTTTTAACATTTGCCAAGGCGTTGCTCCTAAATCATAAGCAGCGTTAATCATGTCGTCATTCATTTCTTTCAAACGTGGTAAAACCATTAACACCACAATTGGAATAGAAAAGGCAATATGACTAAGCAAAACCGTCATAAAACCAAGATTGAAATGAAATAGCTCTGCTAAACGGGTAAAGAGAATCAGGAAACTTGCCCCAATCATCACATCAGGTGCCACCATAAGAATATTATTCAGTGAAAGAATGGCGTGCTGATGTTTTCGGCGTGCTTGATAGATGAAAATCGCACCAAATGTCCCAATAGCTGTTGCTAAAATGGAACTCAAAAATGCCAAAAAGAAGTTTGAATGAGAATTAACATCAAACGACTATCCGCAAACATTGCCGAATAATGCTCTAAGGTAAAACCAGTAAAGCCACTCATATCTCCGCCTTGATTAAAAGAGTAAAAAATCAGATAACCAATTGGAATATAGAGAATGATAAAGACCAGTGTCAAATAAAGATTGGCAAATTTTTTCATTTTCTTCTCTCCTTAGTCACCCACATCGTAGCCAACATTGCCATGATTAAAATCACACCAATGGTTGAGCCCATACCCCAATTCTGTGTTGTCAAGAAATGTTGCTCAATGGCTGTACCAAGAGTAATCACACGATTACCACCAATCAAGCGTGTCAGCATGAACAAGCTCAAACTTGGGATAAATACTGACTGAACACCACTTCTCACGCCGTTAAGCATAAAGGAAAGACAACTTTGACAAAGGTCTGTAATTCATTTGCCCCCAAATCTCGACTAGCATTGATAAGATTGCTATCAATGTCATCAAGCGCATTGAAAATCGGCAAAATCATAAACGGAATTTCAATATATGAGGCAACAAAAATAAAGGAAAAATCTGTGAACAGAATTTGCTTAGGTCCAATACCAACAAAGCTCAAAAACGCATTGACACCACCTTGTTGCCCGAAAATTCCCATAAAAGCATAAGCTTTCAGCAAAAGGTTAATCCATGTCGGCAATACAACCAACATCAACAAAAGTTGCTTATGTTTCAAACGTGTCAAAAAATAAGCTGTTGGGTAAGAGATAAGCAAGGTCACCAATGTGATAATGGCAGCATATAAAATCGAATTGAAGCTCATGCGAATGTAAGTCCATGAACTAAAAAAGGTTTTATAATTATCAAAGGTAAAATGACCTTGAATGTCGAAAAAGGACTGCCAAAGAATCATAATCACAGGGGCAATGACAAAAAGAAGCAACCATAGCACATAAGGAATTGAGAAGAAACTAGAGTTTTTCTTCATTTCGCTCCTCCTCAATCGCATGAATCAAGCCATCTTCATGTTCTTCCATTTCGACATATTCTTCCAGACGGGCATCAAATTCTTCTTCTGTCTCGTTAAGGCGCATGATATGGATATCTTCAGGCGTAAAGTCAAGCCCAATAACTTCGCCCTCAATCGCCTTACGAGTTGAATGAATCATCCATTCGTTTCCTAATTCGTCATGAGCGATAATCTCATAGTGAACACCACGGAAAAGCTGTGTATCAACTTTAACACGTAATTTTCCTTCTTCTGGCAAAGTGATTTGCAAATCTTCTGGACGAATAACCACTTCAACAGCTTCATTTGGACGCATTCCGCCATCAACGGCTTCAAAACGTTTGCCGTTGAACTCGACCAAATAATCTTCAATCATTGTTCCTGGTAAAATATTTGATTCCCCAATGAAAGTCGCCACAAAGTGGTTAATTGGTTCATCGTAAATATCAACAGGTGTCCCAGATTGCACGATTTCACCGTCATTCATGACAAAAATCCAATCTGACATAGCCAAGGCTTCTTCTTGGTCATGAGTGACAAAAACAAAGGTAATTCCTAAACGTTGTTGCAGCTCGCGCAGCTCATATTGCATTTCTGTCCGCAACTTTAAATCTAAGGCTGATAAAGGTTCGTCAAGTAAAACGACACGCGGTTCATTGATAATCGCACGCGCAATCGCCACACGTTGGCGTTGACCACCAGACAATTTCTGAATCGGACGTTTTTCAAAACCAGCCAAACGCACCATTTAAGAGCTTCTTCCACACGACGTTCGATTTCTTTTTTATCAACTTTTTTTAATTTAAGAGGGAAAGCGACGTTTTCAAAAACATTCATATGTGGGAAAAGCGCATAATTTTGAAAAACGGTATGGACATCACGTTTACTAATAGGAATATCATTGATACGTTGACCGTCAAGGTAAACATCTCCTGTCGTCGCATCTAAAAGCCCAGCAATGATATTCAGAATCGTTGATTTTCCTGACCCTGAAGCACCAAGTAGGGTATAAAACTTCCCTTCTTCAAGTTCAAAATTAATGTCCTTTAAAACAACAGTACCGTTATCTTCAAATACTTTTGATACGTTTTTAAACGCAATAATTGGATTAGTCAATTCTCATAAAACCTCCTTGGAGCTTCTTTAACATTTCTTTTCGCCGATAATTCGGACTTCACGTTCTAAACGAACGCCGGAATTCTTTTCAACTGTGTCAATGACATGGGCAATCAAGTCTTCGTAGTCTTGTGCATTACCATCAGCCACATTTACCATAAAGCCAGCGTGTTTTTTGCTAACTTCAACACCGCCAATACGGTGGCCTTTTAAATTTGCTTCACTTATTAATTGTCCAGCAAAATGTCCAACGGGACGTTTGAAAACAGAACCACATGACGGATATTCTAGAGGTTGTTTTAACTCACGCAAATGGGTTAAACGTGCCATTTCTTGTTCGATTAAAACGTAATCACCTGGTTTTAAGGCGAATTTTGCTGAAATGACCACATCACCACTATCTTGAACAGCTGAATGACGATAACCAAACTTCATATCACGAGCTTCAATTGTCTTGATTTCACCTTCTTTGGTAATCACTTGCGCTGATACCAAGATATGTGAAATTTCACCGCCATAAGCGCCAGCATTCATAAACACAGCGCCACCAACGCTACCAGGGATACCACAAGCAAATTCAAAGCCTGTCAAGCTATGGAATTTAGCAATGCGTGTCGTTTCAATTAAATTAGCTCCTGCTTCTGCTTCAATCACATAACCATTGACTGTAACGGTGTTAAGTTTATCAAACATGATAACAAAGCCACGGATACCACCATCACGCACAATGATGTTACTAGCATTTCCTAGCACCATCCATGGAATATTATTTTTATTAGCAAATGTAACAATTCGTGCTAACTCGTAACGATTTCGCGGAAAAGCCAAATAATCCGCTGGACCACCAACTTTCGTATAGGTGTATTTTTTAATGGTTCGTCAACACGAATATCGATTTCTTTTAATTCTTCATTTAAAAATTCTAACATTTCTTCCAACTCTACAATTCTTTAATAAAATAGTGGGCTCCTGTTGTTAAAATCACTTGAACTCACTACTAAAAAATCGGCATAAAGCCGACCTTAATTATATCAAAAAATCAGCTTTTGACGATAGTTAAACCAGAAGTTTTCGGACCTCTTGGACATTTAAATGCGCCAGATAAGATGAAATTGATTGTCCATTAAGTTGAAGTTGCGGAGCGATTTCCTCTAACGGTACCAAAACAAAAGCCCGTTCTGTCATGTAAGGGTGCGGAACGCTCAAATTTTCAGTAGCAATCGTCTCATTACCATACAACAGAATGTCGATATCAATGGTACGAGGTCCCCAATGCTCATGCCTAACACGCTTCAGCTCTTTTTCGATGTTTTGACAAGCAAGCAATAATTCTTGCGGCGTCAAATCTGTCTCGAGCTCACAACAAATGTTCAAAAAATCATCCTGGTCTGTCTTTCCCCATGCTGCTGTCTCATAAAATGAAGAGACCGACGTCACAGAAGTCTGTGCTAATTGTTCTAAGCGTTCAAGCGCAGCCAGTAAATAAGCTTTTTTATCGCCGATATTGCTTCCTAAGCTCAAATAAACCTTTGTCATGCGCGCTCCCGTTCTAACTCAATACCAACCACATCATAATGCCCATTGATTGGCGGATTTTCTTTAAAAATCTTAATGTTAATGGCTTGAACTGGAGGAAATTGTTCAAAAATATCTTGACAAATTGCTCCTGCCAAACGTTCAATTAAAGCGTAGCGTTCTTCTTCAACTTGTCTTTTTATCGTTTCAAAAACCAGTCCATAATGAACAGTATCTTCTAGCACATCAGACTGTGATGCTTTTTGTAAATCAACAGACAAGGTGCAATCAACGACAAAAATCTGACCAAGCGTTTGTTCTTCAGCGAACGCCCCATGGTAGCCATAAAAACGGCAACCTTTTAAATGTATTTTATCCATATTAGTAATCAATCAGAAAAGAAAAATCCCTACCCAGTGGCAAAGATAATCTCTCTCCTACCCCTTTCAACTCAGTTGACTAATCACTTTAACAATGTCACGATTAACGTCAACGTTATGTACACGAACAATTTGGCAACCTTTTGCGACAGCCCAAGCTGATAAAGCAGCTGTTCCCATATCACGTTCGGCAGCTAACGTTCCCCCACCAAGCAAATAATCAACCGTACGTTTACGTGAAATTCCAAAAAGAACTGGATAACCGAGCTTACAAACCGCATCTAATCCTTTTAGCAATTCGATATTTTGTGCCTCGTTTTTAGCAAAACCAAACCCTGGGTCAATCCAAATATTTTCAAGCGTAACGCCTGCGTCCAAAGCAGATTGGGCACGTTCTGTTAAAAAATCACAAACTTCTTTAGTGATATTATCGTATTTTTCTTCCTCTTGATTATGCATCAAAATGATAGGAACATTTTTCTCAGCTGCCAGCGCCAGCATTTTTCCGTCATAAAGACCAGCCCAAACGTCGTTTAAAATATCAGCACCTGCTTCCAAGGCAGCCCGTGCTGTTTCAGTCTTATATGTATCAATACTAACCAAAACATCAAAACGTTCTTTGAGCGCACTGATAACAGGAACAACACGATTAATTTCTTCTTCGGCTTCAACGAAAGTATAGCCTGGACGAGTTGATTCACCACCAACATCAATAATCTTAGCCCCTCCTGCAATCATTTTTTCAGCCTGAGCAAGGGCATTTTCAATAGAAGTGTAAGAACCGCCGTCAGAAAAAGAATCTGGGGTCACATTAAGTATCCCCATGATACAAGCCGTTCCGTCAATCTCATATTTTCCAATTTTCATAATGTCTCCCCTTATATGCTAACGTGTCAGTAAGGTCTTATTTTCCTAAAATCAATGATAGAATTTCATTTCGTTCTTCACGATTTTCTTTGAAAATCCCTTTTGCAACGGTTGTTACGGTTTTGCTACCAGGTTTCTTGATGCCACGCATTGTCATACACATATGCTCTGCTTCAAGCATGACAAAAACGCCCTTAGGATGCAAAGCTTCTTCAAGTGCAGTAGCAACTTGGTCAGTCAAACGTTCTTGTAATTGTGGACGTTTACTAGCCACTTCAACGGCACGCGCTAACTTACTCAAACCAGTCACACGACCATCACTTGGCAAATAAGCAACATGAGCTTTCCCATAAAAGGGAACCAAATGATGTTCACACATTGAATAAAATGGGATATCTTTAACTAAAACTACTTCATCATGATTTTCTGTAAAAACAGCTGTAAATTGATCTTTTGGGTCTTCATTTAAGCCTGAAAACATCTCTTGGTACATTTTAGCAACACGTTTTGGGGTATCCAATAACCCTTCACGCTCAGGATTTTCTCCCAAGGCTTCTAAAAGTTGGTAAACTGCTACTTCGAGTTTTTCTTGATTTGCCATTATCTCTTCCAATCTTTTTTATTTTTTCTATTATAGCTTAATTTTGCTGTCTTGACAAAAGCACAGGACGTACTTGTGATATGAAATAGAGCGACCCCGTGATAAGGTAAAAATCATCTTTACTGTCACTATCGATGTGCTTAACCCAGTCCTTCCAATCTGGAACTTTATGATACTGTTCTGGGTAATTTTCCAAAGCAAGCGAATTGTGATACTCAAACGTCGTTACATCAACTTCCGCTAGTTGACTAAGCAATGCTAACATCGAGTCAATCGGCTTTGTATCAATAGCTGCAAATAAAATGTGCAAATTTTTATCCTTGTACGCCTGCATGACATTAACGAGAGCTTGAACGCTTTCATTATTGTGTGCGCCGTCAATCATCACATTTGGAAACATAAGCTCTGTTCGCCCAACCCAATGTGTCTGTGCCAAGCCAGATTTGATAATTTCTTTGGTGACTTTTGGATACGTTTTACTTAATAGCAACGCAGCCGTAATAGCAAGGCTAGCATTGCTAATCTGATGTTTACCTGGCATTGCTAAACGAATATCCTCGATATTTTCTTGCCCTTGATAATCAAAGCTATTTTCAGTTTCATTAACCGAAAAATCCTTTTTAAATTCATACGTTTGGCTGCCGCAAGCTTGCGCTTTTTTGAGAAAAACACGATGAACATCATCACGTTCAGTGGCAAAAATGAATGGAACATGTTCTTTCAGGACACCTGCTTTTTGCTCAGCAATTTCTGCATAAGTCTGCCCTAAAACATTCTGGTGGTCTAAACCGATTGAAGGACAAATAACCGCTAAAGCTTTAAAAACATTTGTCGAATCATAAAGTCCACCCATACCTGCCTCGATAAAAGCAATATCAACAGGGTGCATATGCCCAAAATATTCAAACATCAAGACCGTGACAACTTCAAATTCTGTCGCAGGTTCTAAAGTCGTTTCAAGCGGCAAACGTTCCACTACTGGACGAACACGCTCAACCAAGTCAAGAAAATCAGTCTCTGAAATCATTTGATCGTTTAAACTAATACGTTCACGGAAGTTAACAATGTAAGGAGATGTAAATGTCCCGACCTCATAACCAGCTAGTGAAAAAATATGCTGTAAATAGCTAGTCACTGACCCCTTACCATTCGTTCCGACAATATGGACAGCTGATAGCTTCTCCTGAGGATTCCCAAGTTCTTCCAACATCCAAGCCATCCGTTCCAAACCAGGCTTAATTCCAAATTTTAACTTGCTATGAATCCAATCTAAAGCTTCTTGATAATTCATTAGTGAATTTCCCAATACGACCAAAAATACTCATAAAATAAAGAAAAGTAAAACCGTCATTTCCGAACAAAATCTTTTCACAATGAGTTTTTAGTCTATGTTTTACCCTTTCTGTCTTGACTTTACAATAATACTTCTATTATAGCACAAGAAATCACTAAAAAGCTTGATAATCAGACTTTCTTTAAATAAAGTTTCATACTGAAGACAAAGCCCTTCCCCTTGGAAACAACAGTTTCTAAGGGCTTTTTGTATGGAGCAGTACAACAGAGATAATAACAAGCTAGAAGTGAGGATATGTTCCATAACGAAAATCCAGACTATAATCGAGATGACTTGGTGCCAGAAGGTCATTTGTTACGCTAGAGAGGATATTTTATCCAGCTTTATTTAAGTAAACATAGTTCCAATATATAATGATTTTGACTTCAATAACTTGAAAAAATAGAATGAGGTTATATAATATCTATCTTATTAAAACCCACGAACGCTATTACACACAGAAAAATATGGTTAGCATTCTCCAAATCTGTCTTTGCTAAATAGCGTGCAGTTACTTCTCCTTGTTGAATAAAATACTTCCTATGCATACCATCTAATATTCCAACTTCAACTATCAGAGTATAATAAGTCCCATTGATTTCTAAAATAATATTCCCTATTGAAGTTTCTTGCGGATAGCCATCACTAGAAATGAAAACTTGTTCCTTATCAGAATTAGGAATATGAGGGCGATAACTTATTTTAAAATAGGTAAGGGGGAATCACACGCTTCTTCTCTTTGAACCAATTTAGCCTGTAAAAACGTTGAGGGCAAATCTAGTGTCTTAAGCAATTCTGAAATTTTATCTAAAAATTCTGTTTCAGAAAAAGGCCATCCAAAAAATCGAGCCGAACTTTTTTAAACGCTCTGTATGCTCTTTAAGGAAAATTACCTTTTTTGTGTCATCTTAGCAGCTGTTAAAATATCGAATGGGGGCTGTGATTTATACAAAAAAGCAGTGTTTCTCTGTACTCACTTTCCCATTCACTATTCCAAGTAATCCCCCCACCAACACCGTATATTGCTTGATCATCCTTCACCTGAATTGTTCTAATAGCAACGTTAAAAATTGCTCTGTCATCGTGAGGCAAACACATTCCAATAAAATCACCCTAAAATACGTCCCGTATCATTTCTTAGAAGATTGACAATCATCATATTTTCAGAGCGATTCTTACTATCATTAGCTAACCAATGTTTATTTCTAAAATCTTGCGCGTCATTAATCCCACGAGCAATGGTAGCTTTCATTGGACGTATTGTCAATTTTGAACCATTTTTTCAAAAAATAATTCTGGACTCATTGATAAGATGGCAAAATCATCATGTTCAATATACTAATTATATTTGGCACCTTGTTCAATCACTATCCGATTGTAAAGCTCAAAAAGATTCGAATTAATTCTATTATGAAGTTGTACAGTATAATTAACTTGATAAATATTTCCCTGACGAATTTGTTGTCTAATTTCTGAGATAGCTTTCTCATATTCATCTTTATCCGTCTTAGATTCCCAAACTTGTGGCATTGTGATATTCATCTCGTCATCAAGAGGAAAAGTCTTTACAGAAAAATTGTTTTCAAATACTTTTCCTGCCTCATAACTGACATAACCAACAACACAATATCCTTGTGAACTACCTTCTTAAGAATAGCCTCTACATCACCAATTAACTTTGTTGCTAATATTCTTACTGGATTTTCAAAAATTAATTGGTGTCCCAACTCTTTGAAACCAACCACAGTCTTTTTTATGCATCCAAACTCCTTGTTTTTACCTGCTTTTCTTCCGCAACGACATCAGCTGTCCTAAGATAAAAATAGCAATCGCTATCCAGATGAAAATAAAGCCACTAACTTCTCCATTGCCTACCTTTTCGTGAAAAACAAACACGGCTATTGCCAGTTGAATTGTGGGATTGATGTATTGGATAAACCCAATGATATTCAACGGCGCACGTTTTACCGCTTCTGCAAACAGCAACAAAGGAATCGCCGTCACAATGCCAGATGCTAAAAGTAACACGTTTTCTAGCAAGCTATAATCTAATAAACTTTCTTTTGAAAAGAATAGCAAATAGATAAGCACAAAAGGGGCGACAACACTACTTTCTACCAACATAGCAACATCACTGGATAACTTGACATTTTTCTTAACCAGTCCATACAAAGCAAAGGTAACTGCTAACAGTATCGAAACAAGAGGCGGTTGCCCTATATTAATTGCTAAAATTCCCACACCAATGCCTGCAATGATAATCGCAGCAGTCATCCATGGACTCAATCGTTCATGTAGGAAAACTAATGCTAATAATATTGACACAAGGGGCATAATATAATAGCCAAAACTAGCTTGTGTTGCCTGCTGGTGACTAACTGCAAAGATATAAGTTAACCAATTCAATGCAATCAAAAAACTTGCCAAAACAGCCATAGCAAGTTCTTGCTTATGACTGATAAGTTGGCGAATTTCACCACGGTATCGCTCCTTATTTTTGGATAAAACCATGTAAACCAACATTGTTAAAACAGTAAAAATAATGCGATAAGAAAAGGTGTTATATGAATTAACACCTGAAAGTAATTTCCAATAAAGGGATAAAAAGCCCCACAAAATATAGGTTATTAAGCCAAACAAAATCCCCAAATTAGTCTTTTTCAACAAAAACTCCTTTAGTATCAACGTGAAGTGCGACAACTTCACCATCCAAAGCAAGCGCTGCAAGACGCTCAACAAGCTCTGCTTCTTTTGCTTTTGGAGCCAAGACCATAATCGTTGGACCTGCACCAGATAGGTAAGTTGCATAGGCACCAACCTTGTGAGCTACTTCTTTAATCGGTGCAAATTCTTTAACTAATTTTTGGCGGAAACGTTCATGGAAAAGGTCAGCTTCAATCGCTTTTCCAGCTTTTTCCAAATCACCTGTTAGAAGCGCTGCAATAGCTACATTGGCAATTGATGAGGCAGCAACAGCTTCCTTATAAGAAAACTCATTTGGCAATACATTGCGGCTATCGCTAGTCTTTAATTCATAATTAGGAATGAACGCCACAAAAGAGGCTTCAGGAAAGGCAACAACGGCACTATTGACCTTTTCATTAACATAAGATGAAATAACAAGATTACCAAAAATAGCTGGCGCAACATTGTCTGGATGCCCTTCAATTTTTGTCGCAATCACCAATTTTTCATCAGCTGAAAGCTGCAAATGAGCCAGCTGATTAGCTAACTCAATTCCAGCTACAATAACTGATGAAGACGACCCTAATCCTCGTGCCAATGGGATATCTGAAACCATTTTAATACGATGTGGTTGTAGGTCAGCTTTCACTTGTAAAGCTGTCGTAATCAAAAGATTCGTTTCGTCACTAGGAACATCCCCCAAATCATGTAAAACCTCCCATCTTTCAGAAAGCTCTAAAATCTCAATCGTTAAGTACTTAGAAACCGCTACGCCGACCGAATCAAAGCCTGGTCCAACATTAGCAGAGGTTGCTGGTACTGTAATTTTCATATCATTATCATACTCAAAAGTAGTCTTGAGCTTTTCCTTTCACTTAATCAGTTATTATTATTCGCCTAATACTTTAAGTGTATTAACCACTTGGAAATCTTCTACTGCTTCCAATTTAGCTGTTACATCAGCCAACTGTGTTTTACTCATTGAGTGTGTGATGATAACCACACGCGCACGTGTACCATTGGCTTTTTGTTGAAGCACTTGTTCAAATGAAATATCTTCAGAATTGAAAATTTCAGCTAAACGAAGCAATTGACCTTTTTTATCGGGGGTATTAATCGCAAAGTAATAGTGACTCTTCACATCAGCGGGATTTGCCAATTTTGTTTCACGAACAAATTCATTAAATGGTTTCCCAACATTACCGTCTTTAATACGACGACAAATACGGATAATATCAGCAGTTACAGACGTTGCTGTTGGTTTTTGACCAGCACCAGGTCCATAATACATTGATTCCCCGATACCGATTGACTCCACAAAAACAGCATTCATAACATCGTTGACACTAGCAAGTGGATGTGCTTTTGGCAAAAAGTCGGTGAAACTTCTGCTGAAATACCTGATTCAACTTCACGTACATCTCCGACCAATTTGATGACATAGCCAAGTTCTTGAGCGACAGCAACATCATCTGGTGTGATTGTTGTGATTCCCTTATGTGCAACATCATCAAAATCAATCGTCATTCCAAAACCAAATTGGCTTAAAATAACAGCTTTATAGGCTGCATCGATACCTTCGACGTCATTTGTTGGGTCACTTTCAGCATAACCAAGATCTTGAGCTGTTTTAAGAGCATCTTCGTAAGTCCAACCTTCGTCAACCATTTTAGTCATCATAAAGTTAGATGTACCATTAAGAACACCCAAAATACGTGTAACTTTATCAGAAGTAAGCGAATTAGCAAGTGTACGAAGAATTGGGATACCACCAGCGACAGCTGCTTCATAATAGAAAGCAACACCCTTGTCTTTAGCAAGTTCAATTAATTCTTTACCATGAGTGGCAATCAAGTCTTTATTGGCAGAAACAACATTCTTTCCTGCTTCAAGTGCTTTTGTAATAAATGTACGAGCAGGCTCAATACGTCCCATTAATTCAATAACAATGTCAATGCTATCATCACTCAAAATGTCATCAATATTTGTAACGAAATTATAATCATTTCCAGCAGCTAATAAACGATTTCTTTCGTCATCATCTTTGACAAGAACCTTAGTGATTTCAATCCTGTCATGGGCTGCTTCAGTAATTTTTGATGGATTTTCTTTCAAAAGGAAAGGAACACCACTGGCAACAGTACCAAAACCGAGTAAAGCAATTTTTATCGACATCTTTTTCTCCTTAATAAGCAAATTTCGAACAGAAATTGAACTAAAGTACCCAATTTCATTTGTTTATGTTTGTTATCATTAAATAAGACGCAGTGGTTGAGTGGGTTCTAATTCGCTGATCAATCAGCTTTTACAACCCTACTCAAACTGTGCGGAAGTGGAAATAAAACAGTTCAGTGAACTGTTTTAGGCAACAATAAGAAATTAAAACTTATTGAAAAATCAAGTTTCAAAGAAACTACTGATCTCTGTCCCACTCTCAAATAAAAACATTTCCTACATTATACCATAAAATTATTCAGAATTTACAGAAAAATAACGTCCTTTGAAAATCTTTCCATAATTTACAATAAACAGTTCCCTTTGTCTTAAAAAAATAGTACAATAGGAGTAGACTTTTGCGAGGAGATCGTTAAATATTATGGAAAAACGTCGTCAACATCAAAAACATAGCAACAAGCCATTAGCTATTATAAATATTATTCTATTAATAGCCTGTATTGTCGCAAGTGTTTTTCTTTTTATAGCTTTAAAGGAGAACAACTTCATTTTTTCAACAACTAAAACCGAACAAGTGTCATCATCAAGTGCTAGCCATACAAATACTACCACAACTTCTTCTGCATCAACGGTGACAAGCGACAGCTCTTCTGCTAATACCAATGAGAACGAGGTTAACTGGGTAAAACAGGATTCAAATGTCTCTGTACCCATTCTTATGTATCACGCTATCCACGTTATGGCTGCGGAAGAAGCTTCAAATGCTAATCTCATCGTCGATCCGACAACATTTGAAAGCCATATTCAACGTCTTTCTGAAGAAGGTTACTACTTTTTAACACCTGAAGAAGCCTACAAAGTTTTAACCGAAAATGTGCTTCCAAACGACAATAGTAAAATTGTTTGGTTAACGTTTGATGATAGTCTTTGGGATTTTTATGACAACGCTTACCCTATCTTACAAAAATACGGTGCAAAAGCAACAAACAATGTCATTACAAGCACTGTTGGAAATAGCGGAAATTTATCACTTGATGAAATGTTAGAAATGAAAGCAAACGGCATGTCTTTCCAAGACCACACCGTGACACATCCCGACTTATCAGCTAGTGATAACGCAACTCAGACTTCTGAAATGGAGGATTCTAAAAACTATCTCGATACCAATCTTAATCAAGATACTATCGCTATCGCCTATCCAGCTGGGCGTTATTCTGACACAACACTTCAAATTGCAGCAAACCTTAATTATAAACTCGGCGTAACGACCAACGAAGGTATTGCCAGTGCTAGCGACGGCTTATTATCATTAGACCGTATCCGTATCTTGCCGACAACAACTGCTGATAGCCTTATCGCAAGTATTAGCTAACATATCATAAAAGCCCCCTTTCAAAAAAAGAGGGCTTTCTTGCTATAATCGCATTGGTATCAGCTTATTGCTATTTATTTTTCTTATGATTTTTAACGAAACTATATATTAAGAAAGCTAAATTTCCTAAAAAAAGCGCCGACCATAAATACACAAATACCATATTTAAATGGGCAATATTGTAAATAATTGCCACAAAGAAAATAATCAAATAGATGACTGACATGTAATAAAAAGAATTATTTTGCATACGTCACAGCTCCTTCAACCTGTCATATCTCATCATAATTTTAGAAAGACTGTCTATTATTGGGCAGGGATCTAAAATTTTTTCGCATTACAGAAGAAACTTACCAAAACTAGATAAAACGAAGCTTAATTGGATTAAAATTTTATACTTATCTTATCATTTTGTAAAAACATTTTTATGTGGGCATTATTTTATCTATATTTTAGATTAGAGTGATAGAATGAGATTAATATATAGCTATAAAAACAAGAAAATGAAAGCTATGAGGACATCAAAATTAAGGATGTTCTTGATTTGTCAGACGTTTCAAGACGAACATTTTACCGGCATTTTGCCAATAAAAATGAATTGCTAAATCACTATTTTGAACAAATTATCAATCGTTACCTTACTGAAAGAAAGTATTTTACCGAAACGGATAATTTTCAGGATATGTTGGCTAAATCAATGAACTTTTAGCATCAAGAACGTGAAATATTGCATATCTTGATAAAACACCAACACTACATTTTTTCTTTCACCAATTCAACGAGCATGCTAAGGAAGTTATATGAGCATCACACTTCCATGGTTCGCTTATAGCGGAGAAATCGATAAAAAGAACTATACAAAATCTAGTTTGCTATAGAGTCTGTTTTTTTATTCTAAACAATTTGATCCTTTTTGAACACAAAAAAATCGCTACTCCTAGGAATAGCGATTTAATAAGGTTCATTAGCCTACTTGAGTAGTCACCCTATTATTTAAGAGTAATTGAAGCTCCAGCTTCTTCAAGTTTAGCTTTGATTTCTTCAGCTTCCGCAGTTGCAACGCCTTCTTTAACGTTAGCAGGTGCACCATCAACAAGAGCTTTAGCTTCTTTAAGACCAAGACCTGTAACTTCACGTACAGCTTTGATAACAGCAACTTTTTTGTCACCAGCTGAAGTCAATTCAACGTCAAATGAGTCTTTAGCAGCACCAGCGTCAGCAGCACCACCAGCAGCTACAGCAACAGGAGCAGCTGCAGTTACACCAAATTCTTCTTCGATAGCTTTTACAAGGTCGTTCAATTCAAGGATTGAAGCTTCTTTAATTTCAGCAATAATGTTTTCAATGTTCAATGCCATTATAGATTCCTCCAAAATATTAATTGTTTTAATTAGATAATTGTTTGTAGCGTTAAGCTACCATACGCATTAAGCCGCGTCGTCTTCTTTGTTGTCTGCAACTGCTTTGACAGCAAGTGCAACATTGCGAACTGGTGCTTGAAGTACAGAAAGGAGCATAGAAAGAAGTCCTTCGCGGTTTGGCAATGTAGCAAGGGCAAGGATTCTTCTTTTGAAGAAACAGAACCTTCGATTGCACCACCTTTGATTTCAAGTGCTTCAGCATCTTTCGCAAAATCATTGATAATTTTAGCAGGAGCAACAACATCCTCGTTAGAGAAGGCTACTGCTGATGGTCCAACGAAAAGATCTTTCATATCGCCAAGACCAGCTTTTTCAGCTGCACGAGTCAAAATTGAGTTCTTGATGACTTTGAACTCAACGCCGCTTTCGCGAAGATTACGACGAAGAACTGTATCTTGCTCAACTGTAAGACCACGTGAATCTACAACAACGATAGATGCAGCAGCTTTCATTTTTTCAGCAACAGCTTCAACTTGCTCAGCTTTTTTAGCAATAATTGCTTCACTCATTAGTTTTACCTCCGTAATTATTTTTGGGCTAGGTACAAAAAAATTCGCACCTAAACCTAGACACGAAAGTACAAATACGTTATTTCATCATTACGTTTTGTGCCTCGGCAGGAATATTATGAGCACGGCTCCCCTGCTGTCTTAGGTCAGTTTCATTACAAAACCTTAATTATTATATCCAATATTTCTCCTTGTGTCAACACTTTTTATGAAATATTTTATTCTTTTCATGTTTTTAAATATCCTTTAAAGATGGGGAAATTCAAAAACAGATTATAGTATCGGTTTAGCTTCGTATAAAACGCTTCCTTTTAAAAAAATCATATTTTTTGCATATAAATATTTGACTTTTTCTGACCAATAGTATATTATAGTATCAGAAGGTGATTGATAGGAACAATTAATAAATCTCTTTAAATGCGACCTCTCTACTACGATTTGTAAAGACTAAAGAGATTTAACCTTCCAGATACTAAATCGTACAATAGTATCACTTTAGAAAATATGATTGAAAAGAGGTAATATTTATGGCAAATAATAATTTTTACGGAAGAAATCCTTTTGGAAATATGGATGATATTTTTAACGAACTTATGAGTAACATGGGCGGGTACAATTCAGAAAACAGACGCTATTTGATTAATGGGCGCGAAGTTACTCCTGAAGAATTTGCACAATATCGCCAAACAGGTAACCTCCCTGGAAACGCGGAATACCAAGAAGGGGCGTCTAGTTCTGCTCCTAAAGAAGATGGTATCTTGGCAAAATTAGGAACAAACTTGACCGAACGCGCACGCGCTAACGAACTCGACCCTGTTATTGGACGTAACAAAGAAATCCAAGAAACTGCTGAAATCTTGTCACGTCGTACTAAAAACAATCCTGTCCTTGTTGGGGATGCAGGTGTTGGTAAAACAGCCGTTGTCGAAGGCTTAGCGCAAGCTATTGTCAATGGTGATGTGCCAGCAGCTATCAAAAATAAAGAAATTATTTCTATTGATATTTCTGGTCTTGAAGCTGGCACACAATATCGTGGTGCTTTTGAAGAAAATATCCAAAACCTTGTCAAAGAAGTTAAAGACGCTGGTAATATCATTCTCTTCTTTGATGAAATCCACCAAATTTTAGGCGCAGGGTCAACTGGTGGCGACTCTGGTTCGAAAGGCTTAGCTGACATTCTCAAACCTGCACTTTCTCGTGGTGAATTGACCGTTATCGGTGCAACAACTCAAGACGAGTATCGTAATACTATTTTGAAAAATGCTGCGCTCGCTCGCCGTTTCAACGAAGTTAAAGTAAATGCTCCTTCTGCTCAAGATAGCTTTAACATTTTAATGGGAATTCGTGATTTATATGAAAAACACCACAACGTTATTCTCCCCGATAATGTGTTAAAAGCCGCTGTTGATTTTTCAATTCAATATATCCCACAACGTAGTTTACCAGATAAAGCTATTGACTTGATTGATATGACTGCTGCTCATTTGGCTGCTCAACACCCTGCAACTGATGTCAAATCTCTTGAAAAGGAAATTGCAGACCAAAAAGAAAAACAAGAAAATGCTGTGGCTAAAGAAGATTATGAAGCAGCTCTCAATGCCAAGGTTCGTATCGAAGAATTGCAAAAACAAATTGACAACCATACGGAAGGGCAAAAAGTTACAGCTACCGTTAATGATGTGGCAGAATCTGTCGAACGATTAACTGGTGTTCCCGTGTCAAATATGGGAGCAAGTGATATTGAACGCTTGAAAGAATTAGCTAGCCGTTTGAAAGATAAAGTCATAGGACAAGATGAGGCTGTTGAAGCCGTCTCACGTGCATTCGTCGTAACCGTGCTGGTTTTGACGAAGGTAATCGACCAATTGGTAGTTTCCTCTTTGTCGGTCCTACTGGCGTTGGTAAGACAGAGCTTGCTAAACAATTAGCCTTGATATGTTTGGCTCAAAAGATGCTATTATCCGCCTTGATATGTCTGAATACTCTGATCGCACAGCCGTTTCTAAATTAATCGGTACAACTGCTGGCTATGTTGCTACGACGACAATAGCAACACGCTTACTGAACGTGTTCGTCGTAACCCATACTCAATTATTCTTCTTGATGAAATTGAAAAAGCTGACCCTCAAGTCATCACACTTCTTCTCCAAGTTTTGGATGATGGTCGTTTGACAGACGGTCAAGGTAATACGATTAACTTTAAAAATACCGTCATCATTGCTACCTCTAATGCCGGATTTGGCAATGAAGCTTTGACTGGTCAAGATGATAAAGACAAGAAAATTATGGATCGTATCGCCCCATACTTCCGCCCTGAATTTCTTAACCGTTTCAACGGCATTATTGAATTCTCTCACTTGACTAAAGAAGATTTGAATGACATTGTTGACTTAATGCTTGACGAAGTTAGCAAGACTATTGCCAAGAAAGGCATTGATTTGGTGGTTAGTGATGCTGCTAAACAACACCTTATCGAAGAAGGTTATGATGAAGCCATGGGTGTTCGACCACTCCGCCGTGTCATTGAACAAGAAATCCGCGATAAAATCACTGATTTCTATCTCGATCACACAGATGTTAAACACCTTAAAGCTGACATGGTTGACGGAGAACTAGTCATCAGCGAAAAATAATCCGTATTTTAAACACTCCTATTAAACTCAACTCACAGAAGTTGGGCTTTTTCTATGGTATTTTGATAAAATAGAATAACTAAAAAGTTTACAAAGGATAATGATATGCAACTCACACTTTATAATCTTTATCAAAAAATGCTAACACATATGGGAGCAACGAATTGGTGGCCTGCTGATTCCAAGCAACAAATCATCATTGAGGCTATTCTCATTCAAAATACGACTGAATTAAACGCTACTAGGGCTTCACAACTTATCAGAGCAGCTAGCAACTACGATTTGCAAGTGCTGGTGAATATACCTAAAGAAAACTTAGAAGAACTTGTCCGCCCTGCTGGTTTTATGAAAAATAAAAGTAAGGCTATTCAAGAAGTAGCTAGTTGGTATTTGGCGCATGAGGAAAATCCCGCAAAGATTGTTCAACAATATGGTAGCTCACTGCGAAAAGTCTTATTGTCTTTGCACGGTGTTGGACCAGAAACTGCTGATGTTCTCATGGCTTATATCTTTGACCAGCCGCAATTTATCGCTGATAAATACGCTCGTACATTATTTACACAATTAGGAATTAATGATTTAACTGACTATAAAAGCTTAGCAATATTGCTTGCAGAACTTCCGCAACCATTTACCTTTGCGGATGCACAAGAATTCCACGGATTAATTGATGAGTTTGGCAAACAATATTTTCATCCTGTCGAGGACTTTCAGAAAAGTTTTCTGGCAGGCGACCAGTTGATTTTGAAATAAGTGTCATTTTTTCTGAAAATGAGCTAGTTAGCTGTTTGAGAAAGTGCTACAATAAAAGTATTGAGCTTATTGTAGAAAGAAGGAAATGATGTGAATGAATTAGAATATATGCCTCAAAACAGTCGCTTTGAGGCCATTTTACTTGGCTTTTTGGGAGGCGCTTTAGATGTCTATTGTCAAATACAATTCGACACCTTGGTCGCAACTCAGACTGGTAATATTCTTTTTCTAATCGCCGATATTAGTCACAGTCCATTGCAGCAAACGCTGATTCGCTTATTTTCTGTTCTTTTCTTCTCGATTGGTTTCATGTTTGGTTTGCATATACGTGCGAATGCCAAAACAGCCTTTTGGAGAGTTTATGCTCTGCTACCGTTGTTGATTGTCACAATGATTTTGCCACTATTGCCAGATATTCGTTTACTTTGGGTTGTCTTACTGGCACTAGCAGCTGGGCTATTAACCTTGACATTTTCAGGTAGTCAGATTGAATCACACGCTTATTCTATTCTGATGACGTCTGGGAATTACCGTAAAATGATAACAGCTTGGCATCAGTATTTTAATGCCGATGAAAAAACGTGTGCTATGAAGCGCCAAGCTATCAATTACTCCCTTGTTGTTATTAGTTTTGTCATCGGCGCAATCACGACAGCTATTTTATATCATTTTACACATGAAAAAACTATCTGGATAGTAACACTAAATCTCGCTTGCATTATCTACCATTATTCAAGTGTCGTTGTCCGCTATCGTTTGCAAGCTTGTAATATTTGATATTAAAAAACACCCCTAAATTAGTACCAATACTAGTCTAGGGGTATTTTAGGTAAATGATGCTAAAGTAGCATCCAGTCATTATTCAATAGGATAGCACAAAATGGTTTTGAGCTTATCTTTGCTAACACGATTTTCATTATTCAAGTAAATTTCTCTATGATAATTTTTTGAACGCTTTACATTAGTTTCTTTAGCAAATAAATCCATTTTTTGAAAAGAGATAGGTTCATCATCATAAGCACCTATGTGAAGAATTTCTACACAATTTTCAGCAGGGATTGTCTCAAAATAAATTTGCTCATAAAGTGCATTAGGCTTTTTACGGCTAGTATGTTCCAATGCTGTCAAAAACATATTTTCTGTGATAAAATTCGGCTGACGTATCATAGCGATATATTCAAGGTGATTTTTATCTAAAATTTTATTGTCATCTACCGTTTTCCAAACTGCTTCTAATGGGTACACTGTGTAATCATTTATGTCTTCCAAGGTAGGAGCTTTTTTATACCTCATTTTATGGCATATGCCAACGAAAATAAAGCGGACACTTTATCTGAAAACTCTTTTTGGTTTGGGTCACCTTTACCATTAATCATAATAAACTGTTGTTTAGGAAGGTTTACAAGGCGTGGTGACTGTTTTGCTCCATATAACTCTTTTTCATGTTTTCGCCATTCATGTTTCATAATTTGTTCTCCTTTTCTCTTTGAGAACATTATATAAAACTTAACATGACAACAGTTGTCATGTTTTATATTTTTCTTGAATTTTCTTAATTTGACGCTGTACGCTTTCCCTCATTTCTCGTGGCTCTAAAACTTCCACGTATTCGCCAAAAGAAAAAAGATAGGAATAAAACACATCGTTATTTGGAAACAGTGTCTTTACAACTAAAAAATCATTTTCTTCTGTAATGCAATCTCGTGAAAATTCATCATACACACGAAACGCTACTTGGTTATCAAATTTTAGAGTTACGGTAATCAGATTTTCCTGCTTTATGAACGTATCAACCTTGGGAATGACTTCAGGTGGTGTAAACTGCTCCTCTGTAATTTTAAGCTGTTCGATTCTAGTTAGTTTAAAAAGCCGATAGTCATTTCTAAGCATACAAAAACCATACACATACCATGCTTTACTTTTAAAAACAAGTTTTAGGGGTTGGATATAGCGAAACACATACTCTTTTTGGTTGTTAAAATAGTTAAAAGATATCATGTGTTTATCTAAAATAGCGGATTTAATGTCATTAAAAATATTCTGCTCTGGCTGCCCTTGCCGCCAATCTGAAAAATCCACCTCAATCCAATTCGTTGTTTGTATCTGAAAAAGTGCACTTATTTTTGTCAATAATTCATTGGTAGCCTTGTCATGGGTAGCATGTAAACCTTGCAAAGCTGTTAGAATTTGTTCTTTTTCCTTTGATGATAATACTAATCTATCTAAGGTAAATTCCTCATCAATTACAATGCCACCTTTTTTTCCTTGCATAGCATAAATCGGAATGCCTGAAGCGCTAATAGCGTCAATGTCTCTGTAAATTGTTCTGACTGATACTTCGAATTTTTTGGCTAATTCTGGAGCTGTAGCTTTTCCCTTTTTGAGTAAGTAATAAACAATCCTAAACAATCGACTTTCCTGCATAAAAGTTTCTACTCCTTATATCTTAACTCACCATAATCTGCCTACTTTAGTTATTCTCGAAAGGCTTGGGCTAGGCATGCGATATCTTCTGGGCTTGTGCGACAGCTACCGCGACTATTTTTGCGCCTAATTGGTTCCAAGCTCTGCTATTTTTAAGAAGAGTGTGTGAATTATCTGGTATGGATTTCCAAGTTTGTGTTGCACCGTCGTAAATCTCGCCAGAATTTGGATAGGTCTCCAAAGGCTTGGGCGAAACCGTTCGAATCCGTTTTAGCAAGCCAGAAATAACGGCAGGGCTACTGCAATTGATGCCAAGGCAAGATAAACCGTATCTGCCGCATAAATACTTGAAAATAGTGACAAGACCACACCTGCCATTGACAAAAGAAGGGACGCATTGGGACACCGTGTTCATTGATTTTGACGACCTTTTTTGACAACATTCCTTCGTTTGCCAAAGACCAAAGCATACGGCTAGAAGCATAAAGTCCTGAATTTCCTGCCGATAAAATCGCTGTTAGAATGACAAAATTCATAATATCTGCAGCAAAAGGAATTCCAATTTTATCGAATACATCAATAAATGGCGCTATCGAACTCCCAACTTCCTTCATTGGTAATAGCGAAGCGAGAACCACGATTGTCAAAACAAAGAAAATCACTAGACGACCAATCATTGGTTTGATTGCCTTAAGCACAGCTTCTTTAGGATTGTCCATTTCACCAGCTACAATTCCCTTCGGAAAAGCACCTGCTGTTAGATTCGTGAAAAGAATTGCTTTGTGTTTGCCGTCAAATGAGACTAAACCAAACATCGCTCCCAATCCCAAAATAATAATCGCAATCACCTTGATTGAGACAAAGAAAGATTCTGCTTCACCAAAACTGCGCACGCTTAGAGCGTTAACCGAAAAAATAATCAGCGCAAAAAAAGTCGCAAAAAGCCACGCTGGAACATTGGGAAAACCACACCCCATTAGTATAGTCGCCCAAGGAACTCTATCCCTAGTGCAACCGTCCAATGAATCCAGTATAGACAAACAACCATTTTTTTATAATCTCTATGTCATAACGTTCAATTAAGCGGAACATATTAAGTTATTAGTCTTCACACCGAACTGGTCATGAATGTATGACCAAGTAACGCCTGATTTTATCATCTCATATATTTTTACTTTATCTTCATAACTTAATTTCATATAAAAACACTTCAAAAGTTAGATTTTTTCTGTCTACTTTGAGGTGCAGTTCAAAACCCAGCCTCTTATCATAATTCATCTAAAATACTATCCCAAGATTCATCTAAACCTGTGCGGTCAACGGATGAAAAGATAATAAATTTATCTGATTTATTAAAGTTTAATTTCTTTTTGATTGCTGATTCGTGCTTGTTCCATTTGCCACGTGGAATCTTGTCAGCTTTTGTGGCAACGACAATAACGGGAATCTCATAATATTTTAGGAAGTCGTACATTTGAACGTCATCAGCGCTTGGTTCATGACGCAAATCAACCAAGCTGACAACGGCACGCAAATTATCACGACTTACCAAATATTCTTCAATCATCTTGCCCCATTTGGCGCGTTCTGATTTAGAAACTTTGGCATAGCCGTAACCAGGCACATCGACAAAACGCAATTTATCATCAATATTATAGAAGTTAAGCAATTGGGTTTTTCCTGGCTTACTAGATGTACGAGCTAGGTTCTTACGCCCTAAAAGGTATTAATAAAGCTCGACTTTCCAACGTTTGAACGCCCAGCAAGCGCAATTTCTGGTAAATCATCTTGCGGATAATGGGATTTATTGGCTGCGCTCAACAGAAGCGAAGCGTTGTGGGTATTTAAATACTCAGTCATCGTCAGCTCCTTACGCAATTTCCAAAATTGGTTTATCTTTGCCTTCAACAGCCGCTTTAGTGACACGAACCTTGGTCACTTCTTCTTGGCTAGGAATTTCAAACATGATATCCATCATAGTTTCCTCAATAATTGAGCGTAAACCACGAGCTCCTGTCTTACGTTCAATGGCTTTGTTAGCAATAGCTTGCAAAGCATCTTTATCAAATTCTAGTTCAACACCGTCATATGATAATAGTGTTTGATATTGTTTAACCAAGGCATTACGTGGTTCTGTCAAGATACGAACCAAATCATCAGCCGTCAACTGTTCAAGTGCCGCTACAACTGGCAAACGTCCGATAAACTCTGGAATCAAGCCAAATTTTTGAATATCTTCTGAAATGATTTCTTGCATATAAGAAGCATTTTCATCAATTTTACGGTTATTTTGGCCAAAACCGATAACCTTTTCACCTAAACGTTGTTTGACAATATCCTCGATACCATCAAAAGCACCGCCGACAATGAATAGGATATTTTTAGTATCAATTTGAATCATTTCTTGGTTAGGGTGCTTACGTCCACCTTGAGGTGGTACGCTAGCAACTGTTCCTTCAATGATTTTAAGAAGTGCTTGTTGAACACCTTCACCTGAAACATCACGTGTAATTGAGACATTTTCGCCTTTTTTAGCGATTTTATCAATTTCGTCCACGTAAATAATACCGCGTTCTGCGCGTTCGATATTAAAATCAGCTGCTTGAATTAATTTCAAAAGGATATTTTCAACATCTTCACCAACGTATCCTGCTTCTGTCAATGATGTCGCATCAGCAATCGCAAACGGTACATTCAATGTTTTAGCCAAAGTTTGAGCTAAGAATGTTTTTCCTGAACCTGTAGGACCAATCATCAAAATGTTTGATTTTTGCAAATCAACATCTTCTTCGTTGCGACTTTCCGCAAAAGAAACACGTTTGTAATGGTTATAAACAGCTACGGCAAGCGCGCGTTTGGCACGGTCTTGACCAACGACATATTCGTCAAGAGTTGCTAACAACTCTTTAGGTTTTGGAACTTCCGCTAAATCTGCAAGAACTTCTTCAGCAAGTTCTTCTTTGATAATTTCTTGTGACAAAGCCACGCACTCATTACAGATAAAAACATTGTTTCCTGCAATGATTTTTTTACTTCATCTTGGCTTTTTCCACAGAATGAGCAATAAACTTTTACATCATTTGTTCGATTTCCAACCATCTTTTATTCTCTCTAATTCTATTCTCTCTAAATTAAAATAAGGTACCATACACGGCATGAATGGTATTGACTATATTTGTAAAGGCATTTAAAAACAAAAGAACTGCCAATCCATATCGTTTTTTTCTAAGTGCTGGGAGGGCACATAAAATACAAATAACCGCTAAGAAAGCCGTGAATACACCAAAAATACTTCTTTGCATTCCTATCTCCCTATTTTATTTTTCTAAGACTGTAGTGGTAAAGTCGTAGGCATTTTTATCATCTTTTTCGTTGAAGGTTTCAGAGACTTTTCTAAAGCTTGTCAAATCAACGTCTGGGAAATACGTATCACCTTCAAAAACACCATGAACCGTTGTTTTAATAATAGCATCACAATGCGGTAGAAAAGCTTTATAGATACTAGCCCCACCAACGATATAAAGGGTCTTATCCTGCTTTTCAAACCAATCAAAAACCTCGTCCATGTCATGAACGATTGTTACACCATCTGCCTCAAAGGACTTGTCTCTTGTTAAAATCAATGTTTCGCGTCCTGGAAGAATACGGCGATTCATTCCGTCAAAGGTTACACGCCCCATTAAAAGGGCTTGTCCCATGGTTGTTTCTTTAAAGTGTTTTAATTCTTTTGGTAAACGCCATGGCAAGCATCATTTACTCCGATTAAACGATTTTCATCTTCTGCCCAAATGGCAACGATTTTCTTTGTCATACAGTCCTCTCATTTCGTCTATTTCATTTTATCAGATTTCCCTAAAAAATACAGAAATGTGATACGGAAACGACCACAAAAGAGGGATTAAATAGCCAAATCAAATTTTATTTGTGGTTTAACTGGCTCATAATCAACTAATTCAAAATCTTCTGGTTTAATATCAAAGAAATCTGTTCCGTCTGGCACGTTGAGTACCAAACGTGGTTTACAATCCGTAGATTCGCGAGAAATCAATTCTCGAGCTTGCTCGAATTGATTATCGTAGATATGCAAGTTATTGACAAAGTAGAAGAATTTTCCCACTTTCCAACCAAAATGCTTAGCAATCATCATTTGAAGGGCAACATATTGCATAGCATTGATGTGGTGTGAAACAAGCATATCATTTGAACGTTGAGTCAAAGTTGCATCAAGGTAAATCTCACCGTCAACACGACGCACATCATACATTGTTTGAAAAGCACATGGCAAAAGTCCGTCTGTATTTTCAAAAGCTTCGTAATCCCAAAGTGAGATGACATTACGACGATTCCATGGATTTTCCTCTAATTGTTTCAATATTTTACGGATAATGTCGTGTTTTTTGACAACAGCACCATAACGTTCGCCAATCGTTCCAGAGTTGTCAACTTCCCAGTCATTCCAATATTTGACATTGTATTTATCATTTAAAACTGATAAATCATTCGTTTGGTCTTGATAAATCCAAAAGATTTCGCGAATAGCACTTTTAATCGGAATAGGGCGGAGGGTTGTAATCGGAAATTCCCCCTTACTCAAATCATATTCAGCAAACGCTCCCGTAACGTATTTTGAATTAGCTTGTCCACCGTTTTGGTAAACAGGGCGAGCATTTTCTGAAAAGACACCTTCTTCCATAATTTTTTTGATATTTTCTTTAAAAATCACATCAGCTTTTGTCATGCCATTCACTCCTTTGGATTTTTTGATTTTGTAAAAAAAATCATTCTTTCCTATTTTATCTGAAATAAACAAAAAAGCTAGTATTTTCTTGTATTCAAGATATTTTGCCATTACTTTGACGAATGAAATAAATAATTTTTTGTAGAGCATTTTCACAACTTTATGGTAGAATTATCTTTGGACATTTAGTCACTCAATTAATAATAATCACGAACTCAATATGCCATAAGACATTTGAGCTCATTATGAGTTAGCTAGGCAGGTACTCGTAAACATTGTAGTATCAGGTGAGTTCAATCATTCAGAAAGGTTTATTCATGAAAATCGGTATTGATAAAATCGGGTTTGCGACATCACAATATATGCTAAACATGGATGATTTAGCTGAAAGTCGTCAAGTTGACCCTGAAAAGTACAGCAAAGGTTTGCTGTTAAGAACGCTTAGTATTGCACCTGTCAATGATGACATTGTAACTCTTGGTGCTTCTGCTGCTGACAGCATTCTTACTAATGATGACAAAGAAGCCATTGATATGGTTATCGTTGCGACAGAATCATCTGTTGACCAAAGTAAAGCGGCAGCAACTTGTATTCACAACCTTTTGGGAATTCAACCTTTTGCACGTAGTATCGAGATGAAAGAAGCTTGTTACAGTGCGACAGCAGCGCTTGATTACGCTCGCTTACACGTTGAAAAACACCCAGAATCAAAAGTCCTCGTTATTGCTTCTGACATTGCTCGTTACGGAGCCCACACTTCAGGGGAACCAACGCAAGGTGCTGGTAGCATTGCCATGCTTATCTCACAAGACCCACAAATTTTACTCTTAAATGATAATTTCGTTGCTCAAACACGCGACATTATGGACTTCTGGCGTCCTAATTATTCAACAACGCCTTATGTCAATGGTATTTATTCAACCAAACAATACCTTGATATGTTGAAAACGACATGGGCAGAATTTCAAAAACGCTTTAATACATCACTTTCTGATTTTTCAGCTTTCTGTTTCCACTTACCATTTCCAAAATTAGCCCTTAAAGGCTTTAATAAAATTATGGATAAAACATTGCCAGCTGATTTGCAAGAAAAACTTAAAGCTAACTTTGAAAGTTCTATCCTTTATAGTAAACAAGTCGGAAATATATACACTGGTTCACTCTTCCTTGGACTCCTTTCACTTCTTGAAAATAGTGAAAACTTGGTAGGCGGTGACAATATCGCTTTCTTCAGCTATGGAAGTGGCGCAGTTGCTGAAATTTTCACTGGAACATTGGTTGAAGGTTTCAAAGACAAACTTAAAAATAGCCGACTTCAAGAACTCAAACAACGTATTGCTCTTTCTGTTGAAGATTACGAAAGAATCTTCTTTGAAGAACCTGTTTTAGATGCTGACGGTAATGCTTCTTTTGCAAATTACAAAACTGGAACATTTGCCCTCAAAGAAATTCGTGGACACGAAAGAATTTATGGAAAAACAAACGAAATCGACTAAAGTTAACTGGAGTGGATTCTCCAAAAAAGCAATAACTGAACGTCTTGAACATTTGGAAAATAATCGTCTTTTAAGCACTGAAACGCTTAATGACTTAAAAGAAAATACCTTGCTATCGCTTGAAACAGCCAATCAGCTAACAGAGAATGTTTTGGGAACTTTCTCTTTGCCGTTTTCAGTTGCTCCTGATTTTCAGGTTGATGGTGCTACTTTCAACGTTCCAATGGTAACTGAAGAACCTTCAGTGGTGGCGGCGGCTAGTTTTGCAGCTAAAATCATCAAACGTTCAGGTGGTTTTAAGACCAAAGTTCATTCTCGAAAAATGATTGGTCAAGTTGCCCTTTATGATGTGGTAGACAAAGCTATCGCAAAAGAAACTATCTTGAATCATTCTGCGCAGCTATTGACCTTAGCCAATGAAGCTCACCCTTCTATCGTAAAACGTGGTGGCGGCGCTAGAGAATTGACTGTGGAAGAAAAAGATGAGTTTCTGATTGTTTACTTGACGGTTGATACACAAGAAGCTATGGGAGCCAATATGGTCAACACCATGATGGAGGCTTTAGTGCATAGTTTGAAAGAACTTTCTGGCGGAAAAAGTCTAATGGCAATTCTTTCAAACTATGCAACGCAGGCGCTGGTTACCACCGAATGTCAAGTTGACCTTCGCTACCTCAGCCGCAACAAAACAGAAGCCCAAGCATTAGCAAGTAAATTCCAACTGGCAAGCAAACTTGCTCAAGTTGATGTTTATCGTGCTACCACACATAATAAAGGGATTTTTAATGGTATAGATGCCGTTGTCTTGGCAACTGGAAATGACTGGCGAGCTATCGAAGCAGGCGCTAACGCCTATGCTTGCAAAGACGGACAATACCGTGGTTTAGCAACTTGGTCATTTGATAAAGAACAACAAGTGCTTCGCGGTCAATTAACGCTACCAATGCCAATCGCAACACGCGGTGGTTCTATCGGACTTAACCCAACCGTTAAAATCGCTCACGAACTATTAGGCATCCAGGTGCACAAACACTTGCAAAATCATTGTTTCTGTTGGGCTAGCACAAAATTTCGCTGCCGTGAAAGCCTTGACTTCTACTGGTATTCAGGCAGGACACATGAAATTGCAAGCCAAATCATTAGCACTTCTTGCTGGTGCCACTGAAAACGAAGTTGGCAAAGTGGTTCAACAACTCTTGCAAGCACCACATATGAATTTAGAAACTGCCAAAACAATTCTAAAAAATCTGAAATAGACAAAGCGTCTGGAACCTCCCGGACGCTTTTTATAACTGTAAATGAACGAAAAAGATTAAGTTTTCTGATTTTTTTGACATTATTTCTCCAAAATGAAGTTTTTTTCTTGACAATATTTTTTAGAGATTATATAATCTAGTTATTGATACTAGATAAAGAGGTAAATAAAACTTTATGACAATATCTTATCCAAAATGGTCTGAATTACCAGATATAGATTTATATTTAGATCAGGTACTGCTGTATGTCAACCAAATCGGCGAAGCAATCATCAAAACGAAAAAGGATTAACGGCTTCTATGATTAACAATTATGTTAAACATGGGCATCTCGAAAAGCCGATTAAGAAAAAATACAGTCGTAAGCAGGTGGCACGATTAATTGTCATTACAAGTTTAAAAAACGTCTTTTCCATTCAAGAAATTAGCCAAACATTGGCGATTTTAACAGCGGACAACCAATCACAAAAACGTTATGATGATTTTGTTGCTTGCATGAATGGTGAAAAGATAGACGACTTACCTCCTGTTGTCGTTTCAGCTTGTCAAACATTGCAGCTGTATTACCAAACTCACCAATTAGTTCAAGAATTAGAAGGAGAAAAAGATGAATGCTAGCATGACTATGAAATTAAGTAAACGTCTTTCATTCGGCGAAGAAGTCGCAAATAGTGTCACTCACGCTGTTGGAGCTGTGGCAATGCTTGTCCTGCTTCCTATCACTGCCATTTATAGTTATCAACATTATGGTATAGAAGCAGCTGTCGGCATGTCTATCTTTGATATTAGCCTTTTCTTGATGTTTCTATCATCGACAATTTATCATTCTATGCAATATGATTCACCACAGAAATTCATTTTGCGGATTATCGACCACAGTATGATTTACATTGCTATTGCAGGTTCTTACACTCCTGTCGCTCTCTCTTTAGTAGGTGGCTGGCTCGGATATGTTATTATTATCTTGCAATGGGGCGCAACTATTTTTGGTATTTTATATAAAATTTTTGCCAAGAAGATTAATGAAAGATTCTCACTCTTTCTCTACTTGCTTATGGGCTGGCTAGTGATTTTCATTATTCCAAGCATTGTTAGCAAAACTGGTGTTGCTTTCTGGCTACTAATGCTTGCTGGTGGTCTTTCATATACTATCGGAGCAATCTTCTACGCTAGAAAACGTCCTTACGACCACATGATTTGGCATCTCTTCATTTTACTAGCTTCAGTGCTACATTACATTGCCATTGTTTATTACATGTTGTGATAAATTTAGTAATATATAAAAACGTTGATTCAAAAGAATCAGCGTTTTTGGTTTGCTTCGTTTAATTTTCCGTATAGGAGATAATCTACCTGTCTAAGTTCGGCAATTGTTTTGCAATTCAGAGCACACATGATGAGGCGCAAGTCGTCTTTCCAGCCATTAATGATTGTGATGACTTCTTCAACAGAATATTTTTCGACAAGTTCTAGGATTGCTCGCGATAATCCTACCGCTTTTGCTCCTAAAACCAAGCATTTTACAATATCCAAAGGATGACGAACGCCGCCAGATGCCAAGATTTCAATCTTATCAATCATCGGCTGAGCATTCAACAGCGTTTGAACCGTGCTTTGTCCCCACTCATCGAGATAAGAACGATTATGCCCTCGTTGATTTTCAATATAGGCAAAACTTGTGCCACCACGTCCTGAAATATCAACAGTTTTAATACCTAACTTGTGAGCCATTTCAATTGTTTTTAAATCCATGCCAAAGCCGACTTCTTTAAGAATGACAGGAGCTGGCATTTTTGTGGCATAATCGGCGAGATTTTCTTTCCATTGGCGAAACTCACGTTCACCTTCTGGCATTAAAAGCTCCTGCATCAGATTGACATGAATTTGGAGAAAAATGGGCTGCATTTCGTGAATGGTTTGTAACCCTAATTCATAAGGTTTGTCAATTCCGATATTAGTCGCTAGCAGAAACTCTGGAAATTCTTCTTTGCTAGGATAAGAATCATCATGAGGATTTTTCAGCGCAGCACTGTAGGAGCCTGTAACCATAACAAGCCCCGTTGCTTGTGCAATTTGAGCCAATTTTTGATTAACAGCTCTGCCTTTTTCTGAACCGCCCGTCATGGCATTGATATAAAAAGGAAACTCAAAATCACGCTCCGCAAAATGGGTGTGCAAATCAATCTCACTTAAATCATAATCAGGAAGAGAATGATGAATCAACTCCATATCGTCAAAAGAATTATAAGGAGATTGATATTTTAAAGCGTACTTAATGTGTTCATCTTTGCGATTAATCATTCTTGGTTACCTCAATCCAAATTGGTCTGACTAAACTTAATTTATCTTTCATCACTTAATCTTTCTTGATATAGTATTTCAATACCAGCTTTCTGCCAACGTTGGGCGAGTTCGTGGCTGTCGCTTTCTGAGAATGATATTGCAATACCACAGTCGCCTCCGCCTGAGCCAGATGATTTTGCAATGACATCTAAACCTTTTTCAGCAGATTTCAACGCCTTTAACTTGTCGTTGTAAATAGCTGAGCTTAAACCGAGCAACAAATCACTAACTTTTTGCAGGCTTGCCTTAACAGCCATCTTATCACCTGTTTGAAGGGCTTGCTTACAGATTTGAACATTTCTTTCTGTATCCTCAAGAAATGCTCTTGTAATGGCCGATTTGACTAAATTAATCATATCTTTTGAAATGGACGGTTGTTTTGTCCAGCCTACCAAGAAGTCACATAGTAACGCAGGTTTGATGATTTCGATACGATAGCCCCAGTCTTTAGCAAGTACAGTTTTGATGTCTTCTGTTGCAATCCACGTTGACACTTTTTGACGGTCAAAGAGGTGAAAGCCACCAAATCATCGTAAGCAATACAAGCTATGTCGCCCATAGAACCATTGTCCCCCAGTTTTAAAAGCGTATAGGAAGCAAGCTTGAAAATGGTATCCGCTGATAACTTTAGCTCATAAAATGCGGACAAGGCTTTGAGCGTTAACACCGTCACTGAACCACTTGACCCAATGCCAAATTTCTTACCGTCACGCTCTAACTTTCCAGTAATATCGAGTTTAAATGCTGGTAAATCATGCAAAGATGTCAAGGTAAGTAGCCAGAGTGACAATGGTTTGCTGAATGAGCGCATAATTCTTATCCGCTGTCATATCAGTAGCGTAGTCAAACATATCTGAAAAAAGGGAAATTTTTTCGGCTTCTTTGACTATCGCTGTCATAGGAATGGGAATATTTTTCAAAATAGCAGTTTGCCCAGGGGTTAGTATGGCATATTCGCCTGCAATATAGAGCTTTCCACCTGTCTGCACACTAATCGTTTTCATCTGGTAACACCTTAGTACGTGATGCAATCACACGATAGTTTTCTTCAAAACGTTTTGTTAAGCGCTCTAAATCTTCTTCCAAACAAAGAACTTTAACATTTGGACCTGCATCCATTGTGAAATAGCATTTTTCACCTTGAGCGCGCAACGATTTAACAAAATCCATAGCTGTATAGGTCTCATTTGTCAAATAATTGAATGGTGGATTAGCGTGTGTATTAGTATCGTGCATGGCAAGTGCATTGCGTTCTGTCAATTCTCCAACTTTTTCAAAATCATTGGCTTCCAAATAAGCAAGCATATCCTTATAATCTTGCTCAGATTGTTTAACCCAATCCGCAAAAGTTGTTGACGTTTCAGCACAGCGTTTCATGCCTTCACGACTAGAAATTGGTTTCTTGCTATCGCTTAAAACAAGCATAATCATTGCTAATTTGAGATTGGTTTGCACTGGATAAATATCTCCGCTGTCTTTATCCCACGCAGCAATCGGTCCAAAGAATGAACGTGATGATGAGCCTGAAGCAAATTTGGCTTTTTGTGCCAACTCTGATTGATTTAAGCCAGTTTCGAAAAGTTCATTACAAGCCTTTACAAGCGCTGAAAGTCCACTTGAACTTGATGATAAACCTGCAGCGGTTGGCATGTTATTGCTAGTTTCAACTTTGACAAATTCGGAACGTCCACCACGGTATTGGTCGATAATGGCAGAAATTTTTGCGTGTTCTTTTTCATCTTGCAAGACACCATTGATGTAAAATTCATCATGACCAACCGATTGTGGTAAAAAAGAAACAGTTGTTGTGGTAAACATATTTTCCAGAGTCAAAGAAATACTGCTAGTTGCTGGAATCATCTTGACAGCATCAGCTTTCCCCCAGTATTTGATAATAGCAATGTTGGCATATGATTTTACCGTTACAATTTTTCGATCCACGTTTGAACCGCTCCTCCTTCTTTTAATGCGTTACTTATTTTTTCTGCGTCAGCTTTGGTACTTGCAAGGGCAATAATACAGCCTCCAAGTCCGCCGCCACTCATCTTGGCTCCAAGGGCACCATTCCCAAAGAAAGCTTAACCAGTTGGTCGGAAACGTCAATGCTGACACCAATAGCTTGTAAATGAGCGTGTGCTTTGGTCATCATGTGACCAATTTTTTGAATATCTTTGTCTTGAATAGCTTTTTGAACAATTTCGGTTAAGTCGCCAAGGGCTGCTAGATGTGGTAAATTGGCCTCTTCTGCCTGTGCAACCTTCTCAACAGCTTCACGCGTATTACCATAAATTCCTGTATCTGCAATAACCAAATAAGCATCCAAATCTAAATCAAGGGTACTAAAACCGATGTTACGAATAAAAGTAATGACTTTATCACTCAAACAAGTCTTGGCATCAAGCCCACTTGGATTTGAATGTGCAATAATCTCTGCTTTATTCACCAAAATTTCCAGAGTATTCATATCAATGCTTTGCTCAAAATAATCAAAAACAGCACGGATAGCTGCGATAGAAACCGCTGCTGATGACCCCATGCCACGTTTTTGTGGAATTTCAGAACGAATCGCATAGGTAATGGAAACATCTGTGTGATTTAGGTACTCTAACGCCGCATAAAACGGCAGTTGATAACGTATCATAAAAATCAAAGTGAATCTTTTCTTCAGCTGGATAAATATGACATTCAACCTTAATTCCTTGAAGCGGAATCGCAATGGCAGGATAACCATAAACAACGGAATGTTCACCCATCCAAATAATCTTACTATGCGCCTTACCGACGCCAATTTTCTTAGTCATGCTCTTCTCTTACAATTTTTAGTTTATACTCCATTTTATCATTGTTCCACAAAAAAAGCGACTTTTACTGGAAAATGTTAGCCCTTATCATAAAAAAATAGAAAAACCAGTCAAGGACTGGTTTAAATCACTGGGTCTATATTGAGTTCTGGGATGATGCGGGTTAAGAATTGTTTGGTGCGTTCTTCTTTTGGTTTGCTGAAGAATTCTTTTGGGTCGCCTTCTTCGATAATGTGTCCGCCTTCCATAAAGATGACATGTGTTGCCACATCACGCGCAAAGCTCATTTCGTGAGTGACGACTACCATAGTGACCCCTTCTTGGGCTAATTCTTTCATGACATCAAGAACATCTCCAATCAATTCTGGGTCAAGAGCAGATGTCGGCTCGTCAAATAAAATGACATCAGGTTTCACAGCGATAGCACGCGCAATTCCAATCCGTTGCTGTTGCCCACCAGACAATTGACTAGGATAGTAGTCTTTTTTCTCTAAAAGCCCAACTTTTTTCAGCGCATTTTCAGCAATTGGGATAGCTTCTTCTTTTGGAATCTTGCGAGCAATGACTAATCCTTCCAAAATATTTTCAATAGCCGTTTTGTTAGCAAATAAATTATAATTTTGGAAAACAAAGGCTGTTTTTTTGCGAATTTCAAGGACATCCTTGCGACTGATTTTTGCCAAATCGTAGGTCTTGCCATCTAGTATCAACTCCCCAGCATCAGCTTTTTCAAGATAATTAAGAGACCGCAAGAAAGTTGTTTTTCCTGAACCCGAAGGTCCCAAGATGACAACAACATCACCTTGATTGACTGTCAAACTAATCCCGTCTAAAACTTTTTTATCTCCAAATGATTTTTCGATATTTTTAACTGATAACATAGAAAACTCCTAACTTGACCTCAAACAATTTGAGCACGTTTTTCTAAAAATTTAAAACCGTATTGAATAAGTCCACAAATCATAATATAAATAATGAAAATAACAAAATAGGATTCAAAATAATGGTAACCATAAGCAGCTTCAATCTTAGCAATCGCTGTGATATCTTTCACCGTCATCACAAAAACAAGAGAGGTCCCCTTGACGAGATTAATCACCAAGTTGCAAAGATTTGGTAGCACCTGACGAATAGCTTGCGGAAAAACTATTCTAATATAAGCTTGACTGGTCGAAAGCCAAGCGCTGTGCAGCTTCTAACTGTCCTTTATCAACCGTTAAAATGGCAGAGCGGATAATCTCAGATAGGCTTCCAGTAGTCATAAGCCCAAAAATAATGTAAGCGTAATAAATAGGATTAATGTCAAAAATATTAAAACCTGTGGCTTTCAATAGCTGGTTAATCAAACTTGGAAAAAGACTATAAAAAAATAAAATCAGTAAAATAGCTGGAGTCGAACGAATAAAGGCGAGATAAATAACTGAAAATCCCGTAACACCTTTCACCTTATAAATCCGCCCTAAAGCTAGAAAAAGAGCTGGAAAGAAACTCAAAAGAATGGAAATAACCATAATTCCCAAGGTTACTGGAATCCCAGAAAGAGTTTTGACAAATGTTTCTAAAATGTAAGAAAAATCCATAATCCCTCCTTAACCTCGTGTCGTGTCTAACTCATTTTCAATGAAATGTGTTCCAACAGCTAAAATTAACGCTAAAACCCAGTAAATAATGGCAACCGCTGTATAGGTTTCAAGCGAATAATTGCCCAGATTTCGTGAAATAACCAAATTTCCAGCACCCATTAAATCAACTAGACCAATCGTATAGGCTAAAGCAATGTCTTTTAATAGATTAATAATCGCTGTCGTGATATTGGGGAGTGCAATCCGAAACGCCTGTGGCAAAAGGATTCTGACAAATGTCTGATAATCTGTTAAACCAATACTAAGCCCTGCTTCTAATTGACCTTTAGGAAGTGCTTGATAAGAGGATTTAAAAACTTCTGAGATACTAGCTGCAAACAACAATGTCATCGCTAAAATAACAAACACTGAACGAGACCAACCATTGACATCGATGCCTAACCACCATTCTAAAAAACGAGGTAAACCATAAAAAACCAAAAAGATAAGCACAATAGGGGGCGTACATCTTAAAATAAAGACATATCCTCTTGCAAAAGAGGGTAAGCTTTTTTCACCTGACAACTGTGACCAAGCCAAAAACAGTCCTAACAGGCTTCCAAATAAAATGGTCAATACTAAAACCCATAAAGTCAGAGGTAAAGCTGATAAAATTTCCGGAAGAAATGTTATCACACGAGACGGTTCATAAGAAACCATAGGCATCTCCTAGTCTGTGACGTAACTAAAGACATCTTCTCCAAAGTATTTTTCAGAAAGTTTTGCGATTGTACCGTCCTCTTTCAACTCTTTAATAGCTTTATCATATTCTTCGGCAAAGGCTTCATTAGTAGCATTTTTATGAATCAATGGATAAGTTTCAATGCCTTTATATGGGAACCATGTTAATTGGTCAGCATATTGATGATAAGCACCATCTTCGTCTTGAACAGCTTCTTCAAATGACAACTTGATTGAGAAATAAGCATCGTAACGTCCTTCAAGAACCCAAGCATAGGCATCCGCAACAGAGAAACTTTCTGATTCTATCAATTCAATCGGATTTTTAGCTGTTTTATTGTACTCTTGAATCACATTATATTGAGCATTTTGTGGTGAAATTGGAACGAGTTTACCACCGCTATTAGCAAATGAATCGATATCTGTGTATTTTGATTCATCTTCTTTACGAATGGCAAAGCCAATCACACTAGCACCAATGGCTTCGTCTGGAATCACAAATTTTTCAGCACGTTCAGCAGTGTACCATGCACCTTTGACACCAATATCGTATTTTCCAGATTCAAGACCAATCAGCAAATCTTCGTCACTTGTTCCTGTGTATTCGAATTTATAATTTTTCAATTTTTTATCAACGGCTTTCAAAACAGCAACTTCAAATCCGTCACTTTCACCATTTTCATCGACATAATCGTATGGCACATAGTTTTGTGTATGAGCGACTTGAAGGGTAGTCACCTTGTCTGAATCGCCAGATGAGCTTTGAGCACTTGCGGTCGTCTTACCTGTTAATTGACGTCCAATTACTGTCGCTGCAACAAGCGCTACAACAATTCCACCAGCAACAATCCATTTTTTCTTACTCATATACATCCACTCCTTTTCCTAAAAACTCATAAAGCAACTGCTTCTTTCACCCAATCAATACGTTTTGACGAAATATCACTTGGTACGGTACAATCTGCTCCAATCACAACGCCTTGACGTCCTGCTTCATCAAGCAATTCTTTGACTTTTCCTTGAATAGCTTCTTTACTGCCAAGGTATAATAAACCTTTTTCAGTATTTTCAAAGCCACCAAGAACTGTTTTGCCACCGAACAATTGACGTCCTTCTGATAAGCTGACACCTTCCAATTCAACTGCCCAGTTAATGACATCTGCGGGATAATCTGTGTAATACATAATGTCATTTGTTGCGCCTTCATAACCACAGATGTGAAGAATATTCGTACCACCAGCAGAAATCGCACGATTCAAAATGTGAAGCTCACCTGGTTTAATCACTTGGTTGTATTCTTCTTTGCTTGAACGTGAATCTTGCAAATTTTGAACGCTGAGGTAAATACCGTCAACTCCTGCTTCTTTAATTAAACGTTTTGTTAGGATGCCAATGTCGCCAGCAACCACGTCCAAAACTTCTTTAGTCAACTCAGCATCTTCCTTGATAAAGTTTTCAATGATTTCATCACCATTGCCACCTTTTCCTGCCAATTGCCACTTCAAATAAGTCACAGGAGCAAAAATATTATAGAAAGAAGCAATATCTTCTGGGAAATCTTCACGTATTTTTTTGGCTAATTCAACTTGTTGTGTAATCCAAGGATGATTTTCACCGATAGAGACAATTCCTTCTAATTCTTTGATAGAAGTGACACCTTGATGAATTTGTTCATTAGGATAAGTGAAGAAGCCATCACTCATCACCTTGACAAAATCTGGATTGACGTCTGAAACGAATTTTTTATGTCCTGCGATATTTTTATTGAAAATCTCAGGATTAAAACCGTCGCCTCTTTCATCATCCGTTGTGAAATGATACCAAAATCCGACAGGAACTTTGTCGACTTTTTCATTTTTAAATGCTTTTAAAACCCATTCTCTCTTTGTTGTCATAATCTGTTTCTCCTTTGCTTTTGGTATGACAATTATACTATCATGCATTTTTATACTTGAAAAATCTATATTTTTTATGAATAGCCATAAGATTTGCTTATAGCAAAAACCAAAGAAAAAGCCAGTCAAGATATTCTCTCGACTGACTTTTTATCTTCAAGGCAAATGTGTCAAACTTTTTAAGCAATTAAGATACTGTAAATCTTCTTTCGTGATTTCAGATCTCTGGTAATCAGAAATCAATGGGTTAAAAGGAGATATTTTCAAAAAATAAGAAGAGATAAGATAAAAATGATTAGTGTTACTATTGAAATGTTTCTTAACTGCTTTTCGGTTACTATCATAGACACGTCTTCCTTCAAGATTTTTAGTAATCCTATCTTACCACGTCTCTTTTCATTCGTATAATCTAAATTTTTTATTATTATCCATAAAATCTGCTTATAATCTAGAAAACTAATGACAGGTTATACAAAAATCTTATCACGGCTTTATTTTTTTCTATCAGAAATTTACTGATTTTTTAATCTTATTTTTGCTATAATGACAACAACTATTATGAAGAAGGGATGAGGTTTTATGAATTTTCAACAATGTCGTTATGTTGAAGCAGTCGCTCGTGTAGGTTCTTTTAGTCAGGCAGCTAAGGAATTATTTATGACTCAACCAATTTATCAAGTTCTATTAAGGATTTAGAAAATGAATTAGGGGTTCAACTGTTCACACGTTCCAATACAGGCACGCGCTTAACTGAAGATGGCTATGATTTTTGAAATATGCCAAACGTATTATCGGTGAGCTTGATTTGCTTGAGCAACGTTACCATGACCAATTTAAAAAGAGTTTCACGGTAGCATCGCATCATTATGATTTCTTGTCAATTCCGTTGGTAAAGGTTGCCCAAGAATTCAATCAAGATTATCAAGAATTTCAAACGATTGAAACGACCACTAAGAAAATTTTAGAAAGTGTTGCTCGTTTTGAAGCTGATTTGGGTATTATTTATCTGGATGACGAAAATAAGCATATTTTGGAATCTTCCCTGGAACACCATGATTTGGAATTTACGTCTTTGGGTGATTTTCCAACACGTGTTTTTCTTAGACGCAATCACCCATTGGCACATAAGGATGTCATTTCTGAAAGCGACTTAAAAGGTTACGACCAAATTCGCTTCCGTCAGGAACAATCAGGTTTGAATTTTGACGAGGATGCCTTACAAATTCACAATACACAGCACGTGCTCTATAGCAATGACCGTGGAACAGTCATGAATTTACTTTGTGCAACAGACGCCTACGCCTCTGGTCTTGGAATTGTAAATAGCTTCGTTCGTAACCAAATTGTCCTCATTCCTCTACAAGATAGTCCTAAACATACCCTTGGATATGTGACCAATAAAAAGAAAAAAGTTTCAAAAATTGGAACAGCCTTTATTCAAGAAATCAAGAAAAGCCTCAATGACTTTCCTGAAGCAAACTGATAAAGCAATCTTCATACCATTATTTTGCTTTCTTTTGTGCTAAAATAAAACTAAGGAGGAAACATTATGAATTTTAAGAGGAAACATTATGAATTTTAAAACGTTAAATAATGGTATCCAAATCCCTGTTTTAGGCTTTGGTGTTTGGCAAATTTTCGACCAAGCACAATGCAAGAATCAGTCGAAAACGCCCTTGAGGTGGGCTACCGTTTAATTGATACTGCCGCTATTTATAAAAATGAAGAAGCTGTCGGGCGTGCGATGAAAGCTTCTGGTCTTTCACGTGAAGATGTCTTTCTGACTAGTAAAGTCTGGATTGACCACCTTGGTTATACCGAAACAAAAAAGGCTTTTGAGGAAACGCTACGCAAACTGGATACTGATTACCTTGACCTTTATCTCATTCATCAACCATATGGTGATACTCATGGCGCTTGGCGTGCGATGATTGAGCTTTATAAGGAAGGATATATCCGTGCTATTGGGGTTTCTAACTTCTCTACTGGACGTTTAACAGATTTTGCGCTCAATACCGAAGTTGTGCCAGCACTCAACCAAATTGAGCTTCACCCCTACAAACAACACCCTATCATTCAAGCTGCCAATGCCCAATTTGGCATAGCTACCCAAGCTTGGAGCCCTTTCAACCGTGGAGAAGATAATATTTTTAAGGACGCTACGCTCAATAGCATAGCTGAAAAACATGGCAAGACTGTGGCACAAGTCATTCTACGTTGGCAAGTTCAAAACGATATCCTTACCATTCCAAAATCCGTTCACTTAGAACGCATGAAAGAAAACTTTGATATTTTTGATTTTGAACTCACACCAGATGACATCAAGCAAATTCAGTCACTCGACCGTTTTCCAAACAACTACGGACCAAATGAAAGCCCAGAACACGTCAAACGCTTATTGGGCTTGTAAGTCAGAAAACGAGTTTATATACAATAGTAAAACAAGACGACTTCCAAACGGAAATCGTCTTTTGTTGATGTTAACGAGTTTTGAACAGGAGAAAGTAAGTTATTAGAGTGTTGCTTACTCTACTTGCAAATCAGCTTTAGAGTTTTCGCCCCTACAAACTTACTAGGAATGTAATGGTATCTCCGCTATAAGAAACGCTAATGCTTCCTTTGAAGAGTTTAACCATGGTCTGTGCCATTGACAATCCGATACCATAACCTGATTTTTTGTTATTATGTGATTCATCTTCACGGTAAAAACGTTCAAAGAATTTGCTATAATCAACGTTCTTGCCTTCGACGTAGGTATTGGAAATTTCAACGTGCTTTTGAGAGGCGATTAGCTTTGCTTAATTTAACTGAGACCGTTCCTCCTGCATCACAATATTTGTTGGCATTATCAACCAAAAGGGTCACCAATTCAAAAAGTGATTTTTCTTCTGCTTTGACATGAATATCAGGTTGAATTTCCATAATAAATTGCTTGCCGTCTTTGATGACAGGACTTAAAGTCCTCGGCAGCATCTTCAGCAATTGCTGAAAAATTCAAATCAGTCAATACTACTTCAGGTTGTTCCTCTAGACGGGCCATAGCCACCAAACTATTAATTAAGCCAGTCATACGTTCAACTTGGTCGTTGGTACTTTTTGTCCATTCTGATTCACCGTTCATCATCTCAACCAATTCATTATTAGCCGAAATAATCGCCAAAGGTGTCTTTAATTCATGACCAGCATTCGTGATAAAACGACGTTGCCGTTCATAATTTCGGATAAAAGGCTCAATAACCCTACCAGAAAAAATAGAAACCATGAGAACAAAGAAGGCAAAACTAACCCCTGACATCCATAAGGAAAGATGAACTAGTGTCATATTTTCCTCGACTTGATTTGTTGAGTCCAAGACAACAATCAATGTCGAATCATCTGATTCGTCCGTTACAAGATAAGAATAGGTGTGATTACTGTAACGAAAATCACCTCTTGTATCACCTGATTTATTAATCTTAATCAGGTAATTTTCCACTTGCTCGTTGGTCAAATCAGAAATACTGCTCAAATTTAACGAAGTGATATTGCCATCCTTATCAACAACAGCACTAAAATACCGATATTGAAAGAGCGTATCGACAGAAACAGTATCACCCAATTCACTAGTTGCTTTGGAGACGCTTGGAAAGGTTCCGCCATTATCTGAAATCAATGTTAAAATCTTGTTGATTTCATTTACCTTTTGAATGTGACGGGCAGAATTGAGCACCCCAACCACTGAAAACAATACAATCAGAATTGCTAAAGAGGTAATCGCAATAAAACGAAGCCTTAATTTTCGAAACATGGCATCACCTACAATTCTTTCAACTCATAACCACCCATTTCCTCGCCCTCAATCACTACATTTGCACCAATTGATTTCAATTTTTGACGAAGGTAGGAAACGTAGATAAAAACATAGCCATTATCAATCTCTGGGTCATCTTTGTCATTTGCCCAAACATGGTTAAAAATCTGGTCAGTTGATAGTTTCTTACCTGCATTGAGCATGAAGAATTCTAGCATTTTAGATTCTTTCCCTGCTAGGCGAATAGTGTTTTGACTGACAAGTTCCTGCTCACCAACATTCAAAGTAACTGTTCCAACGGTCAAAATATTAGACGTGAAATTGGTATCCACACGACGTGACATCGACCGCAAACGCGCTAATAGTTCTTTTAATGAAAAGGGTTTGGTCAAATAATCATCTGCTCCAGCATCTAAGCCTGTCACACGGTCATCAACTTCAGCCATGGCAGTCAACATAATAATGTGTGACTGGTTGCCTGTCTGACGAATTTCTTGCACAGCTTCGATGCCAGATTTGACAGGCATCATAATGTCCATGACCATAACGTCATAGGCATTTTCATTTGCCATATCAATAGCTGCCTGTCCATCATAAACCGAATCCACATCATAACCTTCATGGGTTAACGCCGTAGTCAACACACGATTCATTTGAATTTCATCTTCTGCAACTAATATTTTCATATGCTATCTCCTATCGTAGCTCATATTCATTAATCTTGGGAGCTTTCTTGGATGAGGTTTCGAATGGTTTGCATGGTCAAATCACAAGACGCTAATTCATCTGCGCAGCGTTTGAGCTCACGGACAATCCGTTTTGGGTCTTTAATATCATGCTTATACTTCATTTGATGTTCCAAACTAGCCCAAGAATCCATAGCAATGGTACGAAGCTGTATTTCAATAAAATATGATCCCTGCCTATTTCCCAAACAATCAGGATAAGGCGTCACAACCTCTACTATCAAATGGTAAGAACGATAACCATTTGGTTTCGCATTTTTGATGTAATCTTTCTCAGCAACAATGGTGCAATCATCAAAAGAACGGATAAGGTCCACTAAAGTATAAATATCATCAACAAAACCACATATTATCCTCAGACCAATACTATCACGCACTTTTTTCAAGGCAGACTCGGTTGTTACTGGAAGATTTTTGCGTTGACACTTCTCTGTCATACTTTCAGGTGTCTTAACGCGAGCGATAAAATGTTCAAACAGCTTATAACCAGTCTCTTTTTTAACCTCATCATTTTTCTTGCGAATACGCTGACTAAAGTCCTCCAAAATCAAAGGCAGGTAATCAGCATATTCTCCATAAATCATATCTGTCATAACTTTTCCTAACTAGATGATAGTTTCATTATAACAAAATTCCTTATAAGAAGCTAAAAGGGGCATTTTTAAGAGCTAAAAAGTTGAGCAAAATGCCCAACTTCTTGGTTTGTGTTCTTATTATTGCAAGACGCATTAACTCACGCTTTCGTTCTTGACTAATTCTTCAACAAGATACAAGATGAGGTTGACTAATAAGCTTAGGGCAACAGTCAAAATGATACCCCAAAGCAATTTAGGCAAACTCATTGTGCGGAGTCCGTCAAACAAAATACTACCTAGACCGCCTGCATTAATCGTTGAGGCAATTGTTGCGATAGCAATCATTGAACTTGCTGCCAAACGTAATCCTGCAAAAATAGAGGATTGCGCCAATGGCAACTGAATTTTTGCTAATATTTGCCACCTTGTCATCCCCATACCAGTCGCCGCTTCAACAATACTGTCATCAACTTGTGTCAATCCTGCTAAAAATGTGCGAACTAACGTATATTGTGCATAGATTACCAAAACTATTATGGCTGTTCGCGTCCCCAGACCTGTCACGGGAATCAACAAGGTAAATAGCGCAAAACTCGGAATGGCGTACAATAGCGATAAGACGTAAACAGAAGCCAGCCTTATTTTAGGGTAAAACAGCAAAATTACCGTGATGACACTAGCAAATAACAAAGCAAACAGTGCGGAAAAGCTCGTCAATTCAATATGTTCAATGAGCGCCGTGATTAACTTATCAGAAGATGTCTTAAAATAATCAATCATAGCTAGCCCTCCACAGTTTTTCTTGTTCCTGCGCAGTTGTTATCAATCTTTGAACAAATTCATTTCCTGGATTTTTGATAATATTTTCTGGTGTGTCAAACTGGCAAATGGTACCATTATCCATGATAACCACTCGTGTTCCCAGTTTAAATGCCTCATAAATATCGTGAGTGATAAAAACAAATGTCTTTTGATTTAATTTCTGATGAATCGCTTGTAATTCCTCTTGTAAATCATTACGAGTAATAGCATCAATGGCACCAAATGGTTCATCAAATAACATGACATCAGGGTCAGCAGCTAAAGCACGCGCAACACCTATCCGCTGCTGCTGACCACCAGATAATTCACTCGGATAACGTTCGCCGTAATCCGCTGCAGGCAATTGCACCAAATCTAAAAGTTCTCCCACACGATTTTCAATGCGTTCCTTATCCCAGCCCAATAACTTGGGAACAGTTGCAATATTTTCAGCAACCGTCATATGTGGAAATAAGCCGATTTGTTGGACAACGTAACCAATCTGACGACGAAGGCTAACGGAATCCATCTGCTCAATATCTTGCCCAGCAAAGAAAATCGTCCCTGACGTTGGTTCAATCAGCTTGTTAATCATTTTTAGCATGGTTGTCTTACCAGAACCTGATGTTCCCAAAATTGTGATAAATTCGCCATTTTCAATGGTTAAGTTAATATCATTAACAACCGTTTTATCACCATAAACTTTGCTCACATGCTCAAATTGAATCATTGTCTTTTCTGTCATAAATCTGTCTTTCTAACCTTTTATGCTATCGTAGTATTCTTTCGCGACATCTGTATATTCTTGACCGTCAACATCCACTTTAGCATTAAGTTCCGTAACTGTTTCAGTATCAAGTTTTGCCGAAATATTATTTAAAATGGTTTTAATATCTGGATTGTCATCCAAAATATTATCTCGCACAACGGGCGCTAAATTATAAGGTGGCCAGAACTGTTTATCATCTTCCAATAATGTGAATTTATCCGTACTAACCAACTGACCTTCGGTCGTGTAAGCTGGCGTTACATCTGCCTCATCATTTTCAAGAACACTGTATTTCAAACTATTATCATACACCTTTGAAGATTGCCAGTTAAAGGTACCATAAGTCTTTTCAAGTCCTGGTAAACCATCTTCACGTTCATCAAATTCCCCTTGTGAAGCAAAGCGCAATTCACTAGCATGAGCCTGCAAATCAGAAATCGTCTTGATGTTGAGTGAATTGGCGACTTCCGTACGAATAACCAAACCTTGGCTATCATTTGCTGACGCGTAATCAAGCCAAGTCAGGTTAAATTGTTCCTCATACTCTTTTTTGACAGTCTTATAAACTTTCTCTGAGTCTGTTTCCATATCCTCACCCAAAACTGACAGCAAACCAGTTCCTGTATATTCTGGATATAAGTCAATCTCATCATTGACAATTGAATTATGAATCAAAGAACTTGAAATATTTGACACACGCTCGACGGTATAACCATTGTCCTCAAGCGCAAGCGCATAAATTTCAGCAATGACTAGATTTTCCGTAAAATCTTTCGACCCCACACGAATAGTGGTTGACGATTGCTGCACTTCAGAAGATTGATTATTGCGCCACGCCCAAATCCCACCAACAATTGCCACCAAAATGACTACCAGTAACGCTCCTGAAATCACCTTTTTATTTTTCATAATGTTCTACCCCTTTTATGCTTAAATCAAAAATAATCATACTAAGGAACGACAATATCGCAACCGAACCACCACCAATTAGCAATAAATCATAACGATAAAGTCCTAATCCTGTAAAAATCAAAGTACCAAGTCCACCTGCTCCAATATAGGTCGCCAAGGTTGCGCTAGCAATAATTTCCACCAATGCCAATTTAATGCCATTTAAAATATGTGGCAGAGCTAACGGAAACTGGACTTTTGTTAATAATTGAGACCTTGTCATACCAAGTCCCAAAGCTGTTTCTAGCAAATTTTCTGAAACCGACGCAAACCCAACAATCGTATTTAATAAAATGGGTGGTATTCCCAAAATCACTAAAGCAATCAAGGCAGGTAAGCGCCCCACTCCAATGAATGGAATCAAAATAAATAAGATTCCAAGGCTTGGAATAACGCGTAGCCCTTGCGTCAAAAGCGTTGACAATTGTCGTACAAACGGCTTTTCATAAGAAAAATAGCCAAGTGGTAGAGCGATGATTAAGCAATCACCAAAGCCTCGAAACTTAGGCTAATGTGTTGCCAAACGTATCCTAAATAAGTATTTCCATTATCTGCAAAATATGCAGCTATATCATTTAACATGTTCCTTTACCTGATGACTTTCTAAAAGTTCTGTTAACCTATCAGTGAACATCGCTGTCGCTGACAATAAAACTTCCTGTTCTTCCAAAGTCAAAGCGCTCATTGCTTGCGCTTCAAAATCTGCTAACGGATCCAATAATTCAGCAGCAAACTGCTGACCTGTTTCAGTTAAACGAATCAACTTCTTGCGCCTGTCAATTCGAGAAGGCTCCAAATATAATATTCCTTTTTTCATATAAGTTTTAACAATTGCTTGAATCACTTGTTTCGTTGAAAATGTTCGTTTTGCAATGCTCTCCTGTGTCATCCCATGTGGATTATGATAAATCCACATAAAAACTAATAACGATTTACTATTTAGCCCATGCTTTTTAGCGTAGCTTTCATAGAGGGAAAATTGCTCATCACGCAAACGAGCGTATTTTTTTGCATTACTTATCACTAAAATTTTCCTCCTTATTTAAAACAATGACCTTGCCAAATGCTGCAACACTATCAAGATAATCATGTGCAGCTTGGATACTATCCAAATCAAATACGCGCTCAGGGCGAACATCTACTTGTTCTTTCTCAATATAAGCTAACATTTTCTGAATCTTATCTTGTGAAACATTGCCTGAATAAAATGTTGTCAAATAGACATTATTTTTAAGTTCCATAATTGGATCAAATTCTTCCAGATACCATTTTCGTCCCAATTGACCGCAGGAACAAATAATTCCGTTTTCTTGCAAATGCCCTAGACTGTCTTTGATGGTGGCAGGTCCAACTAATTCTAAGATTTTCGTGAATGTCACATCCGTCTTTAGCACACCATTATCATCAATAACCAAATCATCATATCCAGCGTCCAAAAGTTGCGCTTTTTAGCAGTATTGCGCACACTTGCATAGACGTTCACGTCAGGAAATTTAGCTTTTACCAATTTCACAAAAGCCGTCCCGATACCACTAGCACCAGCACGCACCAAAACCGTATCACGGGAGGTGATTTTTAAATTTTGATAAGCACCAAAGGCAGTATAATAAGTCTCTGGAATCGTCGCCAACGTTGCCCAATCCAACTGCGTTGAGATAGGATAAATCTGCTCATTTGGCAAAAGGACATATTCAGCATACGATCCATCAAAATCACGTCCCATTTCTCCCATAATCGAAATGATTTTTTGACCAACTGGCAAACGTTGCTCGTCCGTCGTCTCTTCAATGACGCCAACACATTCTATCCCAAGAATCCTTGGAAAGGTGACACTCGGCGACAAACCTTGTCTGGTAAAAATTTCAGAACGATTAATACCAAATCCCATAACCTTCACCAAGGACCAGCCTGATTTTACTTGCGGTTTGTCAACCTGAATCAGCTCTAAAACATTACTATCTCCTGCTTTTCTGACAACAACAGCTTTCACTTTCTTCCCTCCTTTTAGACGTTTTCAATAATTTCCCATTATTATGTCATACCCACCAAAAATAGTCAAACATTTTGACTATTTTTCAATTTCTAAACAAATGCCACTTTTGCTTTACAAATTGATTGCAAGTTATATAAATGCCATTACAAAATAAAAACAAAAGAAAAAGCTAGGTACTTGCCTAACTTTCTAAAATCTTTTAACTAGAATATGCAAACAACAAAAAACGAGGCTGAGCACGTTGTCCCAGACTCGTTTTAATTTTAAGCTACTTCAAATTGTGAGTTGTAGAGGTCAGCATAGAATCCGCCTTGTTGCATCAAATCATCGTGATTGCCTTGTTCGATGATGTTACCATCTTTCATCACAAGGATAAGGTCAGCGTTTCTAATCGTTGACAAACGGTGAGCGATAACAAATGATGTACGACCTTCCATCAATTTATCCATGGCTTTTTGAATCAATTCTTCAGTACGTGTATCAACTGATGACGTTGCTTCATCCAAAATAAGGAGCGGTGAATCTTTCAAAAGAGCACGCGCAATCGTCAAGAGTTGTTTTTGACCAATTGAAAGTGTTACAGAATCATCAAGATAAGTGTCATAACCTTTTGGAAGTGTCATGATAAAGTGATGAACACCAACAGCCTTAGCCGCTGCAATAACTTGTTCGTCTGTAATATTTTCTTGATTGTAAATCAAGTTTTCTTTGATTGTTCCTTCAAACAACCACGTATCTTGAAGCACCATTGAGAATTGGTCATGCACTTCTTCACGTGTCATCAAACGTGTATCCACACCATCAATAGTGATTTGACCTTTATCGATTTCATAGAATTTCATGAGCAGGTTAACAATGGTTGTTTTACCAGCGCCTGTTGGTCCAACAATGGCAACTTTCTGACCAGGTTTCGCCACAGCGGAGAAATCATGGATAATTGTTTTATCCTTAGAATAACCAAAGAAAACATTATCAAAGGTAACTTCACCATTAACATCACTAAGTTGACGTTCCTTATCAGACTCATCTTCCATTTCATCTTCTTCAAGGAATTCAAAGACACGGCTCATGGCAGCTGTTGCTGATTGCATTTGTGTGAAAGCTTGCGCAATTTGTGACAATGGTTGTGAGAAGATACGAACATAAGTCATAAAGGCAACCACATCCCCCATGGTAATATCACCATTGATAACTTTAACGGCACCAACCACACAGACCATAACATAACCAAAGTTCCCAACGAAAATCATAAGCGGCATCATAATACCTGACAAGAACTGTGATTGCCACATTGATTTATAAAGATTGGTGTTTAATTTTTTAAAGGTTTCGCTTGTTTCACCAGCAGCGTTATAACTTGTTACCACATTATGACCAGAGTAAATTTCTTCAACATAACCATTAATCGCAGCCAAGTTATTTTGTTGACGTTTGAACAATGGTTGTGATGAGCCCATGATAACCATAACCAAAACAAAACCAATCAGAACAGACCCAATCGCTGTTAGAGCCATGCTGACATTTGAATGGAACATCATGAAAATTGATCCAATCAATAACATGGTTGATGTCACCAAAGTTCCCAAACTTTGGTTAAGCGATTGACCAAGCAAGTCAACGTCATTTGTCACACGAGAAAGGGTGTCCCCTTGCGAATGACTATCAAAGTAATTCAATGGAACCTTGTCAATTTTGGTCTGAATAGCTTTACGTAAACGTTGTGAAAAACGTTGAACGATAGTCGCTACGGTAAAGCTTTGAATATAACCAACTACTGCTGAAATAACGTATAAAATTGCCAAAGTTAATGCAATTTTACCAACTTTATCCAAGTCGATTCCTGGAATCATACCAGTCGCCGTTGGTGTCAAACCTTTGGTGATTGTATTGGTGATTTCTTTTAATTTATCAGGTCCAATAACCGTAACCGTCGCAGAAACAATTGCTCCAATCACTGCAAGAAGAAATGGAAGCTGGAAACCTCTAATATAGGCTTCATTCTGCCATAGAAAGATGTTTTTTTCTTATTTTCCATTTTCTAATTCCTCCTTAGATAGTTGTGAGTAAGCAATTTCACGATAAACATCGTTGTTTGCAAGCAATTCTTCGTGCGTACCTTGACCAACAACTTTACCTTCATCCAAGACCAAAATTTGGTCAGCGTCCATAATCGTTGAGATACGTTGTGCCACGATTAATTTCGTCATATCAGCTGTACGTTCTTTCAACTGTGAACGAAGGATTCGGTCAGTCTTGTAGTCAAGTGCTGAGAACGAATCATCAAAGATGATAATCTCAGGTTTACGAGCAAGAGCACGCGCAATTGCCAAACGTTGTTTTTGACCACCTGAGAAGTTTTGACCACTTTGAGCAACAGGTGCTTTTAACTTACCGTCTTTCATTTCAACGAATGTCTTACCTTGAGCTAAATCAAGAGCTTCCCACATCTTGTCATCATCAAGTGGCGAACTATTGCTTTCTCCCATATCCATATTTGAAGCGATATCCCCACTGAAAAGCACTGCTTTTTGCGGAATATAACCAACAATCTTATGAAGCGTATCATGGTCATATTGACGAACATCAATGCCATCGACTTTAATCGTTCCTTCTGTCGCGTCATAAAAACGTGGAATCAAGTTCACCAAAGTTGATTTACCAGAACCAGTTGAACCGATAAAGGCAATCGTGTCTCCAGCTTTCGCTTTAAAGGAAACGTGTTCCAAAACAGCTTCTGAATTTTTGCTGTAACGGAATGAAACATTGTCAAATTCAACAGAACCTTTTTCAGTTGGTTTAGCTTGATTTGTTTCTGGATATTCAATTGAAGATTTTGTTTCAAGAACTTCATTAATACGCCCAGCAGCAACAACAGCACGAGGTAAAATGAAGAATACAACAATCATCATCATGAATCCCATAACAACTTGCATGGCATATGATGAATAAACAACCATATCTGAGAACAAATCAACCTTATCTTGCATAGCGCCAGCAATTTTCGTTGGATCTGTCGGAATGGCAATATTTTCAATCAAATGCGCACCAATCCAGTAGATAGCAAGTGTCATTCCGCTTGAAATTCCTGTCATTACTGGAGATAACAACGCCATTGAACGTCCAATAAAGAGGTTAAGATTGGTAACATTATCATTGGCTTGTGCAAATTTGGCATCTTGATAATCTTCGGCATTGTATGCACGCACCACACGGATACCTGTCAATGATTCTCGCGTAATACTGTTCAATTTATCGGTTAATGTTTGAATCATGCGTTGTTTAGGCATCACCATCATCAACAAGAACATAATCATCAAGAACATAACCGCAACTGCGACAATAAGAACCAATAGCCATTCATGATTTTTATCAGCAATCTTGGTTATTGCCCAAATTGCCATGATAGGTCCTTTAGTAATGACTTGGATTCCCATTGTGAAAACCAATTGAATTTGTGTAATATCATTGGTTGTACGTGTCAAAAGACTAGGAATTGAAAATTTCTTGATTTCAGCATCTGAAAAATTCAAGACACTATGGAAAATGTCATCACGTAGACGTGTACTAAAACTTGCCGCAATACGAGCAGCCAGGAAACCGACAACGACGGATGCCGCAAAGCTTCCCAAAGAAAGCAAGACCATACGCATCCCTGGCGCATCAAAGTTCCAAGCAAAAATATCTTTTACTTTTGTTCCCTCTGTTGATAGCAAGGTTGTGATATCCGACATATAATCTGGAATTTTCAACTCAAGATAAACATTCAAACACACAAATAATACAGCAAAAATAAGCATCGTAACTTCTTTTACTGTTAAGCGTTTCAAAATTTTTAACATGCGTTACTCCTTGTTTTCTAAATTTTTCAAAATGCGGTCAAAGACGCGAAACGAAATTTTGAGATCCTCATGGTCAACACCAGCTAAGATTTGTCTATGCATTTCATCATGGAAATCTTGAATGTTTTGAGCCTTTGATTTTCCAAGTTCAGTCAACACCACTTGCTTATAACGCTTATCTTCTATTGACGAAATAACTCGGATAAAACCATTTTTCTCCATGCGCTTAATCAAATTACTAGTTACTGACTTTGAAATTCTTAGTCTCTTCTCAATATCCTTGATATAAATTTCTTTATCAGGATTATCATGGAGATACAACACTGCAAATCCCTGTGGACCAGCCAGATTTTCAACACCATGACTTTCCGCAAGAGCATGGACACGATTTTCCGCTAAATTGATAAAATCCCTAAACTGTGAAAACGGATCTTTCTTATGCATCTTTTACTCACTTTCTGAAAATACCAAGATTTATTCTTGTAGGATACATTATAGTTCTTATGAGAACTATTGTCAAGAAAAAGCTTCACTTCTACTTTATTTTTTCAATTATTTTCTG